>Ga0265292_1001314_pt1 | contig 22485 bp, 13 predicted proteins | sample Munlanlewell296A_FD_189080 | JGI IMG/M metagenome (GOLD analysis project Ga0265292, IMG submission 189080) | Leachate microbial communities from a municipal landfill in Southern Ontario, Canada - Leachate well 296A | ecosystem: Engineered > Solid waste > Landfill > Unclassified | place: Canada... | reverse complement strand
TCCCTATTTCAACCATTCCGTTAAGGGCATCTGAAATACCTTTGCCTGCACCACCAGCTGAAATATCAATACGCATCCCTGGATTTATCTTTTTATATTCATCGGCCCATTTCACAACCATCGGGTAAAGCGCAAAAGCACCTGAAATACTGATCTGACCGGAAGTCTTCTCCTGACTGTAAGATTTTGGTACAGATACTGTGTAAAGAAGGACAGCCAGGAGAAGAAATGATTTAATTAAAAAATTCATAATGTCTACCGATTTTGTGAACAAAAGTAATATCCTTTTTGTATTTTTATACTGGCATAAAAACCAATAATGGTTAGGTATAAATACTTAACTTTACGAAAAATAATCAGGTAGTCCAATGATATTATCGAAAAACCCCGATATGCAATTGTAGCTCTGGCCAGCACTCATAAATATTTAACTGAGTGGGGCAATATTGTTTGCACCCCTTTTTTGTATCCAGCCCATTACATTCGATGGTGCCCTGTTTTGCGATAGCTCCCGGGCCATAAACTGCATATAGGGATAGACATGCCGGTAAAACTTTTTATATGCCGCACACAAATAATTAAGACCGTATTCGCCGTCGGGTGTTTTCTCAAAACGATGTTTTGGGCATTCACCATGGCATGCAAAACGATATTCACAAGAAATACACTGCCTGGGTAACTTACTCAGTTTATTATTCCCAAATTCTTGTTGTCTTTCAGATTTAACCAAACCAAAAAGAGTCCGTTCTTTAATGTTTCCAAGTTTAAATTCGGGGTAAACAAAGTGGTCGCACGAATACACATCGCCGTTGTGCTCTACAACTACTGCATCGCCACAAGTTTCGGAGAAAACACAAATACCCGGGTTTTCGCCTACCCAGTTGGCTAATGTTGCATCGAACTGCTGAACAAACACTTTGCTTACATCGCGTTTCACCCATTCATTAAAAACAGTAATCAGAAAATCACCAAATTCTTCAGGCCGTACCGACCAATCAGTCACATACGCTTCAGGATCATCAGGGCCCACCAGATTTAAGGTTGCTGAATCCGGAATTTTCTTAGTGCGTTCAACAATGGGAATGAACTGTAAAAACCCACTTCCGGTGAACTTAAGAAAATTGTAGATTTCGAGGGCATATTTCGCATTATACCTGTGGATTACTGTTAATGTATTAAAATCGACTTTGTATTTTTGCAATAAACTTATTCCATTCATCACCTTTTCGAACGATGGAGCGCCGTTGCGAAAAGGCCGGTGTGCATCGTGGACATGCTTTGGCCCATCAATTGATATACCTATAAGAAAATTATGTTCCTTAAAAAAAGCACACCATTCTTCATCGAGCAAAGTACCATTGGTTTGAAGTGCATTGTCAATTTGCTTTCCGGCTGCATATTTCTCCTGTAAGTTTAACACCTTTTTAAAATAGTCGAGCCCCAGCAAAGCAGGTTCACCTCCCTGCCAAACAAATTGTATTACAGATACTTGCTGCACTGCAATATATTGTTTTACAAATTTTTCAAGCAGTTCATCACTCATTCGAAATGAACCGGTATCCTTGTAAAGCTTGTGTTTTTCGAGGTAATAACAATATGTACAGTTTAAATTGCAGGCGGGACCAATGGGTTTAGCCATTGCCTGAAATGCAAAGGGTTTATTGTCGGAATTCATTTCTATAATATTTTCATTGAATTACTTGTTAGAATTGTGAACCAAGTACCAAGAATCAAAAACCAAGACTTTATCGCTGTATTTAAGTCTGGCCATTGTCTCTTATATCCAGGCTCTATTATCGTACTATCTCAAATCAATAACTACATCCTGAATTTGACCTGTAAAGGCAAACGGAGCTTTATAGGTGGATGAAACAGCCGTTCCCCGGTCTTCACCAACATCGAGGCCTTCTACACTAAAGCGGGCAGTGCTGATTTTTCCAAGGTCTTTGGTTGCCACTTGCTCGCCATTGATATACAGCGTTATGGCTTTGTTTTTACCTTCGTTGCTATATGTTACATCGGCTTTTAATTCGACCTTTCCGGTGGGTATTGGCTTACCCGAAACAATTTCGATAAGCTTATCATCGGCATTATAAGCAAACACCAGTTTTTTATCTTTTACATAAAAACTTAAGCCAGCCGATGTTCCCCCCACCGAAAGCAAAACCCCCTGGGCTCCGGCTTGCGGTATTTCAGCATTGGCGGTAATGGTGTACGAATTGTTATAAAAACGTAATAAGGCAAAGCTGGTGAAGTAATTACCCTGACGAAGAACAATATGTTTGCTGTCGCCAAAGATGTTTGCATTTTTAATATCCCATTTGTCTTTAAGCGGGTACACGTTGTATTTCAGGGCTTCGACATCGAACAAATCGGCTAATTCTTTTATCTTATCAGGATATTGAGCCGCCAAATCGTTTATTTCGTTGAAATCTTCGCGTACGTTATACAAATGCCATTTTTCTTCGCTAACCGGAATACGCTTAACCCTGTCGTGCGGGAACGAAGCTTTCCAACCATCCTTGTATATGGCGTACGAGCCTGTCATTTCGTGGTATTGAATATTGTGGCGCTCTGGCAGGTTTTTGTTTTCAGGCTCAATAGTATATGCCAAACTGGTACCTTCCACAGGTTCCTGAACGTATCCGTTAATAACCGATGGCACTTTAGTTCCGGTCAACTCAATTGTTGTTGGAAGAATATCGTTTACATACGTATATTGTGTGCGGATTCCGCCTTTGTCTTTAATTTTTTTGGGATAGAAAAGGATAAGCGGATCGTGTGTGCCTCCTTCGAAATTGGCATAACTTTTATAAAAGCGGAACGGAGTATTGGTGGCTGCTGCCCAACCATCGGGATAAAGGGCTTGCGAAAATTCAGTGCCCAGTTTATCCAGGTTTTTTACTTCATTGGCCAATATTTGTTCGCGGGTATCGTTGGGGCTTGATGGTAAAAAGCGGCCAAATTCACGCGCACCGCCTTCGGCGCCGTTGTCGCCAACCAATACGGCAATTATCATATTGTCGAGTTGACCGAGCTGTTCAATAAAATCGATGATGCGACCAATCTCGTGGTCGGTTTGCGAAATAAATCCGGCATAAACCTCTATGTGGCGCAGGTAAACTTTCTTCTCGTCTGCCGACAGCTGATTCCATGCTTTTACCCCCGGGTTTTGTGGCGGTAACTGGACATTGGCGGGTACATAGCCTTTTTCTTTCTGGTTTTTTAGCACAGTCTCGCGGTATTTATCCCAGCCGGCATCGAACTTGCCTTTGTATTTGTTTATCCACTCTTTTGCCACCTGGTGTGGAGCATGGGCAGCGCCCGGAGCAAAATAAAGGAAGAACGGTTTATTGGGTGCAGCGGCTTTCTGATCGGAAATATATCGAATAGCCTCGTTAGCGAGCAATTCGTTTACGTGACGACCTTGCTGGTCTTCCGGTTCGCGCTGAGTGTCGCGATAAAGCGTAGGATGCCATTGATCGGTTCCCCAGGCTTCGGGCGGAAAACCATAGTAATGGTCGAAACCGCGACCAGTTGGCCAACGATTGAATGGCCCGGCCTGTGTAGCATCCGATGGGTGAGTCAGGTGATATTTACCTATTGCAAAAGTGTTATAACCATTTTCGCGCAATATTTCGGCAATAGTGGCTTTTTCGAAGGGTAAGTAACCGTCATATCCCGGTGTGTCAAATGAGTTATGGGCAAAAAAGCCAAAATGTACCGAGTGTTGATTGCGTCCGGTTAACAAAGCTGCTCGTGTTGGTGCACTATAGGCGCAGGTATGAAAGTTGATATAACGCAACCCCTGATTGGCTAATCGGTCGATATTCGGAGTTTCGATAAGCCCTCCAAAAGCTGTTGTTGCACCATATCCGACATCGTCGAGCTGAATCCAGACTACGTTGGGTGCGCCATCCGGGGCTTTGGTTTGGGTTTGTGGCCGCGACTCTTTGGTATCGGCCAGGGTTTTACCTATTTCCCCCTGAAAAACCGGGGTTGGGCTGTATTGGGCGGATGCTCCTCCTCCCAATAATAACGCCGATGTTATAAGATTGAATTTCCGGTTATTAAATATTTTTTTCATGATAAAATCTTTTTTTATTTTTTTAACTATTTTTTTATAGCCGCTTTGCGACGGTTCTCTACATCAATCCAGTCAATAAAAGGATAAAGCTTATATTTTTCGGCCCGCTGGTCGAACAATGCTTTAAGTTCTTTCAGCTTTTCAGGATATTTGGCCGACAAATCGTGCAATTCGTTGAAATCTTCGTTAATGTTGTAAAGTTCCCATTTATCATTTTCGAAACGTTTGGGATTGTCTGCTGCTTTTTTGGCCGAATCAGGCAACAAACTCCAGTCGATACGGTCGGGACGGTGTGCTGTTGCAGCTTTCCATCCGTCTTTATAAACCGATCGTGCGCCAAAAATATAATAATGCTGTTCGGTATGGTGCGATGCTGCCTGTGCATCATTGAGTGAATAGAATAAGGATATTCCGTGAATAGGCTCTTGCTTAACGCTTCGAATGTATTCGGGTTGTTTAATGCCCAACAGTTCGAGGGTTGTTGGCAATATATCAATTACATGGCCATACTGGTTGCGGATTCCGCCTTTTTCCTTAATCCCTTTTGGATAGTAAACAATTAAGGGATTGTGTGTACCTCCTTCACTGTTCGCATCTTGTTTCCAAAGTTTAAAAGGTGTATTGGCTGCCTGCGCCCATGCTAATGGATAATTGGCAGAAGTAATGGTGTTTGGTGTACCAATTTTATCGGCATTTTTAAAGTTGTAGTCGAGTAATTCACCATCATCTTTAAAGACAGCGGGGCTTTTATCAATGACACCGCTGAATGAACCTTCTTTACTGGCCCCATTATCGCCAATGATAACAAAAATGGCTGTATTGTCGAATTGCCCCGATTGTTTGAGAAATTGTTTCAAACGGCCTATTTCCCAGTCGGTATATTCCAAATACCCGGCATATACTTCGAAAAAGCGTGCATACAATTTCTTTTGCTCAGCCGACAATTCTTTCCATGCTTTTAAACGTGGGTCGCGAGGAGGCAAAACTGCATTGGCAGGAATAATACCTAATTGTTTTTGACGTGCAATTACTTTTTCGCGGTACACGTCCCAACCTCCATCGAATTTGCCTTTGTATTTATCGCTCCATTCGGCGGCCACCTGGTGAGGGGCATGCACAGCGCCTGGTGAATAATACAAGAAAAAAGGTTTATCGGGAGCGGCTTTCTTAAAGCGTGTGAGAAAACTAATGGCTTTGTCGGTAATCTGGTCGTTCAGGTGACGTCGATCGGGCGTTACATGAGCATTGTCTTCAACCAAATCGGGTTTATACTGGTCGGTTGCCGAACCTAAAAATCCAAAGAAATGGTCGAACCCTTTTCCCGAAGGCCAACGGTCGAAAGGCCCTGCATCGGTAACATCAGCATCGGGGGTTACTCCGTATTTGCCCACTGCAAAAGTGCCGTAACCATTGTCGCGCAGTATTTCAGAAATGAAGCCATCTTCGGAAGGGATACGTCCATCCCAACTTGGAAACCCGGCTGCCATGGATACATGGCCAAAGCCACTCATGTGAACCGATGCGCTGTTTCGTCCGGTTAATAATGCCGAACGAGTTGGGGCACTGATAGCACAGGTATGAAAATTAGTATAACGTAACCCCTGATTCGCCAAGGTATCTAAGTTTGGGGTATTGATAAGCCCTCCAAATGCACTACTGGCCCCAAAACCTACATCGTCGATGATTATCCACACAACGTTGGGTGCACTGGTTGGCGCTTTGGGGTTTTGAGGCCAAACTTCTTTCGAATCGGCTAACGTTTTACCTATTTTGCCGGAGAAATCATTTGGCGTCGGTTGCTGGGCTTTTAGGCCATAACCACAAATTAATAAAGACGAAGCCAAAAGGCTGTATCTTCCAGTTTGAAAATTTAGTTTACTCATTATTATGGTTTTAATCAATATTCACTTAATATCTTTAGCTAACCGAAAACCAGTATGACAAATGCCCGTTTCGGGAGTTGTAGAGGAACGACCGAAAATAGTAGCTCCGGGGTCATTTTTTATATCAGTCAGGTAGGATGCTCCTTTAGTTGGACGCCGCAATGCGGGGTCTTGCGCAGCTTCCTGGGGGGTAGGTGGAATGGTATCCGAACACCATTCCCAAACGTTTCCGCCTATATCGTTCAATCCTAATGCATTGGGAGGAAAGGCACCAACCGGAGAAGTAAATTCATATCCATCGAGCTTGGTGTTTTGAGTGGGAAATGGGCTCTGCCATGTGTTTGCCAGATACTTGCCATTGGCAATCAAATCATTCCCCCACGGGAAATTGATATTACTTTTTCCTTTATTAGTTGCAGCATATTCCCATTCGGCTTCAGTGGGCAGGCGTTTGCCTTTCCATTTGGCATACGCTACGGCATCGTTCCACGACACTTGCGTTACCGGGTGGTTGGACTCAGCTTTGCTTTTATCTTTTCCATGCGGATACCAATAATTGGCACCATCTTTTAACGCCCAATTGCCGGTTTCTAAAATGGCTGAATTGCCAAATTTGTCGGCTTCAGTAACATATCCGGTTTTTTTTACAAATTCGGCAAATTCGGCAACTGTGGTAAGGTTTTTATCCAGGTAAAACGATTTAATAGTAATTTCTTTGTTTTGACCTGTTTCCGAATTTATTCGGACAAATTTGCCTCCTTCAATCAATATCTCTTCACTTTTTATTGAAGAAAACAAATGGTAATTAGCCTTTCCAGCAAAAAGATAGAAAACAATTGAAGCGCCAATGAGAACTATTAAGAGCAATAACCTATTTTTCAACATGTTGTACATATTTTAACAAATATTATAAGAAATCAATCAAATTATCTTCTTTTGAATACATTAATGCCCAGATGTTCGATTCGTAAAATACCGCCGCCGTAGCAGCCCAATTCACCATAACCCAGGTTATCTGTAAGTATAAATACAATGTTGGGTTTCTGCGACTCCGGCAATTGTATTTTCAGGGCTGTGGCCGTTGCAACCAGAGCCACGATACCCGAAAGGGCAATGATATTTTTGTTCATAATATTTGTCTTATTCGGCGAAACCACCAGAAATTTTACTTCCCTGAATTTTGCACCTCAGCGTTTGCATTTCTTATTTTAAATCGATAATTACTTTTTTAAGTATGCCGTTATAAGAGTAAGGCACTTTGTATTTCTTCGAAACCGGGGTTAAAATATCCTTTCCAACCGAGAGTCCCTCGTATGTACCTCTGAAAGATGCTGAAGTTAGCTGTGTTTCACCTACCTTAACATTGTTAACATAAAGAATACCTGTGCCTCTGTTACTATCTTTGGTTGTGTCGTTTGCAAACTCGAAGGTGAGGTTTGTTTTTCCTGAAGCTGTAAGGGGTTTATCGGCAACAATGATATTGGTTTCGTAACCACTCACATTCTGCTCGGCCTGTAGTTTACCATTTTGAATAAACAAGCTAAAACCTCCCAACTTTCCGCCTATCGAGAACAATACCCCTTCGGTATTTTTTGAGGTAAGGTCAACTACCGCAGTAATTGCAAATGAACGGTTGGTTAAGTTAGGTGTTTCGGTAAGCTGCGAAATACCGGGGAAAAGCACCACTTGCTTTCTATCGTCGAACAATCCTGGTTCGCCTGCCTTTTCTTTTTCCGAACCATCTTTGAGCGGGAATACATTATACTTCCAGGCTTGTTCTTCAAACACCTTTTTCAGTTCTGCTAATTTTTCAGGATTCTTTTCGGCCAGGTCGAAACGCTCGTTATAGTCTTCATCCAACTTAAAGAGTTCCCATTTATCCTTGTTAAAGTCGTTGCCTCTCACGTGGTTGGCTCCGGCTTTCCAGCCATCCTTGTAAATGGCGCGCGAACCGCTAATTTCGAAATACTGTATTGTATGACGACTGGGAGCCTTGGCATCATCAATAGTATAAGCAAAGCTGGTACCTTCAAACGGATCTTGTTTGTGTCCATTAATAGTTTCAGAAATTTTTGCACCAATCAATTCCAAGGTTGTAGGCAATATGTCTATTACGTGACTGTACTGGGTACGAATACCTCCTTTTTCCTTAATACGCTTTGGCCAGAACACAATAAGTGGATTGTGCGAACCACCTTCTCCATTAGCATCAGCCTTATAGTAGCGGAAAGGGGTATTGGCAGCCTGCGACCATCCGGTCGGATAGTTCACATTCGAAGCCGGGGTACCGATCAGGTCAATATCTTCAACATTCTTTTTTAGTTTTTCTTTCGCTGAAAGAGCCGGATCGTAAACCTTAATATTGCCTATATCTGAACCTTTACTGCCGCCATTATCGCCAACTGAAAGGAAAATAAACGTATTATCTAACTGGTCGATGTCTTTTAAGTAATTAACCAATCGGCCAATTTCATGGTCGAGCTGGGCCAGGTAACCAGCATATACTTCGAAATGGCGGGCAAATAGTCTTTGTTCATCTTTTGAAAGGCTGTCCCATTTCTTTACACCCGGGTTGCTGGGTGGCAGTTCTACATATTCTGGAACAACGCCCAATTTCTTTTGGCGGGGCAATACTTGTTCGCGGTACCAATCCCAGCCTTTATCAAATTTGCCTTTGAATTTATCGCTCCATACTTTATCAACCTGATGTGGTGAGTGGGTTGCAGCCGGAGCGTAATACAGGAAAAATGGCTTTTCGGGTGTAGCCGACTTCTGCTCGGCAATGTAATTGATAGCCTTGTCGGTAATAAGTTCGGACAGCAGTCGTTTGTCGTTGTCATCCTTTTCTACCTTATTGGTACCTTCCCACAGAATTGGGTGGTATTGGTCTGTAGCGGCATACAGGAAACCAAAATACTTATCAAATCCGCGTCCCGTGGGCCAGCGGTTAAAGGGTCCCGACTGTGTATGGTCTGCCTTCGGGGTAAGGTGCCATTTTCCCACAGCAAAGGTATTGTAGCCATTTTCACGTAAAATTTCGCTGGCAAAGCCCTTTGTAAAAGGTATAATGCGGTCGTAGCCCGGCGTGCCGGCCCCCGAGTTGTTGCCAGCATGTACCGAATGCGAATTACAGCCGGTAAGCAAGGCTGCCCGCGTTGGAGAGCATATTGCTGTTGTATGAAAATTGGTATAGCGCAAACCGTTGTTGGCCAGGCTATCTATATTAGGCGTGTGTATTAACCCGCCGAAAGCCGAAGATGCGCCATAGCCAATGTCATCAATTAATATGTAAATAACGTTGGGGGCATCTTTTGGAGCCCTGGCCTTGTATTCGGGCCACCATTGGGTTGTTTCCTTAAGGGTTTTGCCGAGTTTACCTTTAAACTCGTATTCATTACCGTCATTTTTTCCGGTTTGGCTGGTGCAACTGGTCAGTAGGGCTGCCGTGGCCAGTAAGCCGTAGCTCCCGTAACTGGCCCTCAATGCGTTGTAATGGATGTTTTTTTTCATTTTGTTGGCAATAATTTATGATTATCTTCAAATTAATTTAATGCCTGATAATTAATAATACTGTGTTTCTGGTAATTTTAGTACCTTGTTTGTGGTAGCTGTTTTATAACACCAGGGTCGCGGAAGCAGGGCATTTTCCTTTTATACATGTATCCTCCGTTTTATCAGGAAACAAGCGCCTATAAAAACAAAGACGTGGAGTACATGTGCACCTCCGTGTTTTGTTGTGTTTGTGTCGAAAATTATTTCAAATCAATAACCACCTTATTAATTTCCCCGGTAAAAGCATAAGGCACACTGTATTTGTCGGTTACGGGTGTAATGATATCGCGGCCCAATTCAATGCTTTCGTAATTTCCGACACTTCCTGTTAAGCTGCGTTTTACTTTAACTTCGCCAGCTTTTTTATTGTTGATATACAATGTTGCTGTACCCGGAACGCTGGTTTTAGGGTTCAATTCGGCGCTTTCGTAGTTATAATCTACACGCAGTTCTGCTTGTCCTGTTGGCAATGTAGCGCTTCCCGAATTGGCATAAACAGTTTCATCGCCATTGTTGTATGCAAACCACAACTGACTCTTTTGAATATAAAAGCTGAAGCCAACATATTTACCTCCTGCCGATAACAACACGCCTTCGGAAGATTTCGACAAATTATTTACATGGGCTGTTATACTGAAATCGCGTGAACCCAGGCGGGGGGCTGAACCTTCGAATATTTGGCCAATACCCGGATATAATATTATCTGGTTTCTATTATCCCATAGAGTGGGCGAAGCAAGTCCTTCAGTGCCGTCTTTTAAAGGATAAACATTGTATTTCCATGCCTCCGCGTCGAACAATTCCTGTAATTCTTTCAACTTTCCGGGATGTTTAGCAGCCAAATCGAAGCGTTCGTTAAAATCTTCATTAAGGTTATAAAGTTCCCATTTGTCGTTATCGAACGGCTTTCCTTTGGTGTGGAAGGCTCCAGCTTTCCAGCCATTGTTAACAATTGAACGCGAGCCCATTATCTCGAAGTACTGCACTGTATGACGGTTTGGAGCATTAGCATTGTCTATGCTGAATGAAAAACTGGTACCTTCGATGGGTTCCTGCCTGTAGCCATTAATAATGGCAGGCACGGTTGAACCGGTTAGTTCAATAGTTGTAGGCAAAATGTCGATAAGGTGGGCAAACTGATTGCGGATTCCGCCTTTATCTTTAATTCCTTTTGGCCAAAAGGCAATAAGAGGGTTATGTGTGCCACCTTCGGCATTAGCATCCTGTTTCCATGCTTTAAACGGGGTATTGGCTGCATTGGCCCATCCAAGAGGGTAATTTGGTTTTGAATCTATTGTTCCCAACAAATCGTAAGCTGCAAGATTTCTCTTTAACCTTTGTTCTTCAGTAATATTGGGATCATAATTACGGTTGGCTTGCCCAACCCATGTACCTTCTTTACTGGCTCCGTTGTCGCCAATGGATACAAAAATGAGTGTATTATCCAGTTGCCCAATTTCCTTTAAAAAATTGATGACACGGCCCAGTTCGTAATCGGTGCTGCTTACAAAACCGGCATATACTTCCATAAAGCGGGCATATAGTTTCTTTTCATCAACTGAAAGCGAGTCCCAAGCCTTAACGCCGGGGTTGCGGGGAGGCAATACTGCATTTGGCGGGACAACACCCAATTTCTTTTGGTTTTCAAGTACCTGTGCACGGTATTTATCCCAACCTCCATCGAACTTGCCTTTATATTTGTCAATCCAGGCTTTTTCAACATGATGTGGTTCATGACCGGCACCCGGGGCAAAATAAAGGAAGAAAGGCTTTTCGGGCGCTACAGATTTTTGTTCGGCAATGTAACTTATTGCTTTATCGGCAATCTGGCCTGAAAATAATTTCTTATTATCGGGCAATATTTTGCGGTTATCTTCATATACAACCGGATTATATTGATCTGTAGCGCCACCCAGGAATCCATAAAAATGGTCGAACCCACGGCCGGTCGGCCATCGGGTAAAAGGCCCTATTGGTGTAGATTCTGACGGGGGCGTAAGGTGCCATTTCCCCACTGCATAGGTATTATAACCATTTTCGCGCAATATTTCAGCAATAGTAGCTTTTTCGAGAGGCATTAACCCGTCGTAACCCGGTGTACCGCCTCCGGTTTGAGGAAACAAACCCATGTGTACAGAGTGTGAGTTGCGGCCTGTAAGCAATGCCGCCCTCGTAGGAGAGCATATTGCAGTGGTATGGAAGTTGGTATAACGCAATCCGTTGTTGGCAAGGCTATCCAGCGTGGGGGCTTGTATTAATCCGCCAAATGGACTTAATGCTCCATAACCTACATCGTCGAGCAATACCCAAACCACGTTGGGAGAGCCTTCCCTGGCTTTCTTGCGTTCGGGCCACCACTGGGTGGTTTCTTTAAGCGTTTTAGCTATTTTTGCCTGAGAGGGCTGAATTGGATCGTATTGTGCAACAGCTTGTTGCAAACCTACGCTTCCCAGCACTAATGCGGAAGTAAGCAGGCTTTTGTTTTTATTTGTAAAAATCTTGTTCATATGGTTCTTATTTTAAATCAATGGTTATATTTTTTAGCTTCCCGGTAAAGGCAAAAGGAGTTTTGTAACTTTCACTTACAGGGGTGAGGATGTCTTTACCCGCCGAAATTCCTTCGGCTGTGCGCGATAATAGTTTAGGCACACGGGTTTCTCCGGCTTTGCTGCCATTGATGTAAAGAGTTAATGTTCCTCCTTTTTCAATGCTTTCGTAGCGAAAGTCGAATTTCAATTCGGCAACACCTGTTGGAATGCTTTGTTTGTCTGCCACAATGCGGTATTTCTCGAAATTTACGCTGTAAACTACCTGAAGTTCTTTATTCTGTATGAAAAGACTGATTCCGCCAAAATGTCCGCCATTCGAGAATAATACCCCTTCGGCTCCATTGGCTGGTATTTCGACATTAGCAGCCACACTAAATGAGCGGTTGGCAAGACTTGGTCCCTCTGTAATCTGAGAAATACCACCATACAATACGATATGATTGCGGCCTTCGAATGGATTACGTTCTGTTGCCAGGGGAATTTCTGTGCGGTCTTTCAAAGGATAAATATTGTATTTAACTGCCTGTTCTTCCCATAAATCGAGCAACTCCCTGAGTTTTTCAGGATATTTTGCAGAAAGCTCAAAGCGTTCGTTCCAGTCCTCGTTAAGGTTGTACAGTTCCCATTTGTCTTTGCTGAAATCGGTTCCTCCCACGTGGTAAGCGCCGGCTTTCCAGCCATCTTTATAAATGGATCGCGAGCCCTTAATTTCGAAGTATTGAACAGAATGGCGGCTTGGAAATTCCGGATTGTTTATACTATAAGCAAAACTAGTGCCTTCAAGCGGTTCCTGACGATAACCATTAATGTATTCGGGTGTTTTAGCGCCTATTAATTCCAATGTTGTAGGCAAAATATCGCTTACATGGATAAACTGGTTGCGGATTGTACCTTTGTTCTTGATTCCCTTAGGCCAGAATACGATAAGCGGGTTGTGTGTGCCGCCTTCGGCATTGGCATCTTGTTTTAAATAGCGGAAAGGAGTATTAGCAGCCTGTGCCCATCCTTGCGGGTAATTTTGACTGGAATATTCAGAACCGAACAAATCGAGTTTTTCTAATGCTTTTTTAACTTTTGCATCATCGTTCAACGACGGGTCAATGGGAATGCCGGGTGTGCCTATATTCAAACCCTCTTTACTGGCACCATTGTCGCCAATGGATACAAAAATGAGCGTATTGTCGAGTTGGTCAATCTGCTTTAGATAATTGATAAAGCGGCCTATTTCGTAGTCGAGGTGAGCAAAGAAGGCTGCATAAGTCTCGAAGTAGCGAGCATAGAGCTTCTTCTCATCAGAACTAAGTTCTGCCCATTTTTTAATACCATAGGTGCTTTCGGGAAGCTGCACATACTGCGGAACAACACCAAGTTTCTTCTGTTGTTCGAGAACCTGCTCGCGATATTTGTCCCATCCCTGGTCAAATTTTCCCTTAAATTTATCTATCCACTCTTTCGACACCTGGTGAGGGGAATGTGTTGCTCCGGGTGCATAGTAAAGAAAGAAAGGTTTTTCGGGCGCTATTGATTTTTGTTCGGCTACATAATTTATAGCTTTATCGGTTATAAGCGTTGTAAAAAGCTTTTTATCGTAATCATCTTTTTCAATTTTGGTATTATCCTCATGTAGCAGAGGGTGCCACTGGTCGGTAGCAGCCGGTAAGAATCCAAAGAAATGGTCGAAACCTCTGCCGGTAGGCCAACGGTTAAACGGACCCGCTTGCGATTGATCGGGGAGTGGGGTCAAATGCCATTTACCAACAGCATAGGTGTTGTAACCGTTTTCACGGAGAATTTCGCTGGCAAAAGCTTTTTCAAATGGAATTATCCGGTCGTACCCGGGCGTTCCGGCGCCTGTATTTTCGCCATCGTGGACTGAGTGTTGGTTACGCCCGGTAAGCAAGGATGCACGTGTAGGAGAGCTTATTGCCGTTGTGTGATAATTGGTATAGCGCAAGCCATTGTTGGCAAGGCTATCGAGTGTGGGTGTGGGTATTAACCCCCCAAACGCACTCGACGAACCGTAACCGGCATCGTCAATTACTAGATAAACAATATTGGGCGAACCGGGCTTTGCTTTTAACCTTTCAGGCCACCACTGGGTTGTTTCTTTTATATTTTTTCCTATTTTGCCCTGAAAAGGCTGCACAGGATCGTACTGTGCCGATACCTGCTGCACTCCGCCCCCTAATAACAAAGCCGATGTGAGCAGGTTAATGTTTCTGCTGTTAAGTAGTTTATTCATAATAACTTATTTTTTAGTATGTGGAGAAATCATTTTATTTCGTTATTGCTTCAATTTTAACAGTATAGGATGTGCTTTGATTGGTTTCTTTTGATTTAATAGTATATACCAAGCCAATGCCCGGAAAATAATTTTTTGTTATACCATTTACCTGCTCTACGCCATTAACAGTTGCTGTAGCATATTCTGCTCCTTTAAAAATGGCTACATAACCTTTGCTTAAAATCGAAGCTTTCCCAAACAGTTTAACGGTAATGGTGTGTGCAGTATTATCAATTGTAACTGATTGTGAACTTGGATACAAACTGTTTATCGAATCGTTTAAGCTAAAGCTTGTAAATGCACTGTCCTGAGTAACTTTAAATGCATATTTCCCGGTTTGGGTGCCATCTTCGGATAATACAAAAATTGTATCCTTTTTATTTAGTTCAAGGGCAAATTTATTTTTACCATTTATTACTACCCCGCCAATTGTAGCCTTGGCATTGGGAGAAGTTGTTGCCGTTAGCACAGATGCAATCAAATCTGTTGTATTTCCAATACCCCATGGAATCTTTATAGAAACCTTTTTATTTGCTGTATCGGGTTTCGAAATAGTAACCCTTTGCCTGTCGCCTGTTAATGTAAGTAAATAGGTATCTTTTTTCTTGGCACGTTCTTTAACGATAACTACATAGCTCTTAGTTGAAGCATTATTAACCGAATTTATAGTTAATACCACAGGGTTGGTAAAATCCAATAAATCTTTTTTCCCTAATAACTTATTGTCCGGTCCGTAATTAATTTTAGCAGAATCGGCCGTTTTAGTTATAACCGGTAAAAGTTTAGTAATATCAGTTTTAGGCTCAACTAATACTGTAATAGTATCCTTTGTCTTGTTAAATGTACCGGCCGGAGAAGAAATACTGCCCGATTTTACTAAGAATTTTGTAATTGCAAGTGCGCGTCTGTCATTAACTTTAACTGACAATGTCTTTATTATTTCCTTAAATTTTGTTCCTTCATTTCCGGAATTTGTAGCAACAACTATTACTGTAAATTCGCCACCTTGTGGATAATTATAATAGTAATTACCATAAGGAGTAGTTACGGGGGCACCCTTACTTACCGGATAATTAGTGTAATTATGCCCGGGATCCCCGGTGAATATGGTAATATTATCAGCAGAACTTCCGCTAAAATCAAATGTAACCAATTCGCCTGCATACAGGCTGTCGACATTGTTTAAGAGCTTAAAATCATAGGCAGGACTGTCAATGATATCCTTTTCGCACGATGAAAAAAATCCTGCCACACCAATTAAAAGGATTATATATTTAAAAATTTTCATAATCAATTTCTTTTTAATAATTTATACACAATTTAATACTATAGGCTTACCAGCCAGGGTTTTGAACAAGTTTGGGATTTACATCTATCTCGGTTTGCGGTATTGGATATAGGTAATGTTTGTCGCTGGCAGCAGGTTTTCCTACTGCTCTCAGGGTTTTGACCATAATATGATTGCCATCTTTGTCAATTTCCCTGATCAGGTCGAACCAACGTTTGTACTCGTGTGTATCTTCTATGCGCAAATCGAGGTAAAGCGAATCTCTGAATTGGTCTTGCGATAAATTACCAAGGGTAAATTCGGGAAGCCCTGCCCTTTTACGGATTTTATTATAGTTTGTATGCGCCTCATTATTAGGCCCATATAACTCGTTATTGGCTTCAGCATTGATTAGCAAAACTTCAGAATACTTTAAAATTGGGACATTAATACCCGATTCATTCAGGTTAGAAGGGACATCATGGTCGTAATATTTATTTATTACTTCCGAAAAACCTGCATTTTGTGCTTTGTCTATTTTGTATGTTATGCCATTTACAGTATATGTTGATGTTAATATTACAGCTCTGCGCTTATCATTTGAACGGAATTTTGAAAGAAGATCGGTGGTAGGCGCATCGCCTAATGTTCCATTAACTACGGTAACCCCATTTTTATCTTTTATACCTAAAGCAGCATTACGGGTCGCATAGTTATTCCCATGTCCGTTGGCATACGATTTAAACTGTGCCGAGAAAAGATGTTCTATTCCGTTCTTTGATGATTTTTTAAATACATCTGCATAATCGGGGAACAAATCATAATATCTATCGGGCCTTTCAATTATTTCGTTTGACTTTTCAATAGCTTTACTCAAAAATTCTTCTCGTCCAACTACTATTGATACATTTGCAGGCCTGTTATTCTCATTGATATTAGCTCTTGTTAAATAAGCCAATGCCTGGAAAGCTTTTGCTGCAGCTCCGCTAGCCCTGCCGGCATTTGAATCGCCAGGTTTGTAATACCATGGAAGGCCTTCGGCATCGGAAAAATCCTTGAATATCTGACTGTAAACTTCATCGGCCGTAACTCTTTCAACTAAAAGTTTATCTTTAGACAAAGAAGTAGTTTCGTGCAGTATAAGCGGAACTCCTCCAAATAAACGAACAAGATTGAAATAATATAACCCTCGTAAGAATTTAGCTTCAAGCACCAAACGTTGTAATGCAGCAGAATCTGTAGCATTGTTGTACGGTATTAAAGGGATTTTATCTATTGCAATATTTGCCCTGTTAATGGCAACATAATGCTGTTGCCATATTTCTTTTACACGCAATGTGGCCGGCGTATGATCTAAGGTTGACTGTACTTTAACATCGGGTTGGGTAGCTCCTAATGACATTAATACATCGTCGCTCATGAAATCCATACCAGTTACAAACAACACACGATATGGAGTTTGGGCGGCAGAATGATTTAAGCTATAGTAAATAGAATTAACTGCCGCTTCTGCATCGTTCTTGGTTTTATAATAATTACCTTCTGAAATAAACGACTCGGGATTCTCATCCAAATCGGTGCAAGAGAAAAGCGACACCACCACAATAGCAGTGAAAAGTAAAAATGCAGTCCGTGGATTTAATTTTCTTTTTTGAAAAGCTTTATTATGCAGCTTTATATAGAATAATTGAATTCGTTTCATAAATATTATTTTTTAAATAATTAAACTTTTGAAAAGCATTAAAAGGTTATAGAAAGCCCGGCAATATATGCTTTACTAATCGGGTATACAGCATTATCGTAGCCCTGGGTTGTGGTAGCCTGCTCGTTTCTTCCGCCTTCGGGGTCAAAACCTGAATAATTGGTCCATGTAATTATATTCTGACCTGAAACATACAATCTTAAGTTGCTGATTTTTAATGAATTTAGCCATTTTTTTGGTATTGTTACTCCCAACGTAACATTCTTAAACCTGACAAACGAACCATCTTCAATAAACCTGTCCGATGCAAGGGGTGCAGGGTCCTGGATAGCACGTGGAATATTGGTATTGGTATTGGTTGGAGTCCATCTTTTAAGCAATACAGTGGTTGCATTGGTATACCCTGTACCCATATTTAGATAGTTGGCAGTGTAGTTATACAACTTATTGCCATAGGTGCCCTGAAATAAAAAGCTCAAATCAAAAACACTGTACGATAAGTTATTGGTTATCCCAAAAATAAATTTTGGTTGCGAACTGCCGGCAATCACCCTGTCATTTGCCAAACCTATTTTCCCATCTTTATTTATGTCTTTATATTTTTGATAACCGGGCAGCGATGGGGTTTTATTCGAAGGTAAATTATCAATATCATCAGTTTCCTGAAACACTCCATCGGTAAGATAAACATGGTATGAACCAACAGGTTCTCCGACTTTTGAAATAAACGTACCATCGCTAGTGTTTAAAATATAGCTTACGCCATCGCCAAGGCTTAAAATTTTGTTGCGGTTAAGAGAAAATACAATATTGGAATTCCAGCTAACCTTACCATTGAGATTTTCGGTATTTACAGAAATTTCAAGCCCTTTATTTTCAACCGAACCATAGTTCTGTAAAGCGGTAAGCTGACCTGATGTTGCAGGTATAGGAACAGCTAAAAGCAAATCGGTAGTTTTTTTGTAATAAGCGTCCAGGTTAATCTCTATTCGATTGTTAAAAATCCCCAAATCAATACCTCCGTCATATTGGGTAGTTTTTTCCCATGATAAATCGGGATTAGCAATACGCGCCGGAGCATATCCTGCCACTAATTTATCGCCTATAATATAACTATAATATGCTTGGTTTGCCAAAGATTGATAAACTCCAATTTCCTGGTTTCCTGTTTGACCAACACTTAAGCGTAACTTTAAGGTGCTAATTGTTTTATTATTTTTCAGAAAATCTTCTTTACTAACTGACCACGATATTGCTGCTGAAGGGAAATAACCCCATTTACGATTTTTCCCAAACCGCGATGAACCGTCGGCCCGTGCTGTTGCAGTGAAATAATATTTATTTTTGAAAGTATAGTTAACCCTGCCAAGATAAGATTGCAACGACCAGGAAGTTGTTAAAGAAGATGGAGCTACAAATGTGGTACCGCTACCTAAATCGTTATATTTTAACTGGTCGTTTGAAAAACCCGAAGCATAAGACACAAATCCACTGGTTTGGTTTTGTTGCTGGGTATAACCTGCTAAAATATCGAATGAATGATCATTTATTTTTTTAACATAGGTTAGTGCATTTTCGTTAAGCCAGGTATTAACTGTTTTGCTTCCACGATTTGCATATCCAAGACCGTTCCCTTCAGAAAGAGTAGAAGGTATGTATCTAAACTGGTTATTGCGTATGAGGTCAATGCCAAAACTAACTTTTCCGGTAAGCCCTTCGAAAAATTTATATTCGCCATCTGTATTGCCAAGCAGACGAAAAGTTTTAGTTAAATTTTCTTGTAAAGTCAGAGTTGCTATCGGGTTTCCGAGAGCTGCTTCGCCCGGTTGTTTATAAGTGAAAGAACCATCTTCGTTGTAAACAGGAAAATCGGGACGAACGGCCAACACTGTATTGAGTATACCGCTGGGCGATTCATTTGCTGAAGTTTGGCTAATTGTAAAGTTTTCGGTAATTTTGAATTTATCGGTAATTTTCCTGTCAAAATTTAACCTGCCCGAGTATCTTTCAAAATTAGTATTTATTACAATTCCCTCCTGTTTATAGTAATTCCCGGATAGGGCATAATGTGTTTTTTCATCACCTCCGGTAAGAGTAAGTTGGTGATTTTGAACAGGAGCTTCCCGAAAGGCTGCAACTTCCCAGTTTGTATGCACGTTGCCTAAACTATCTATTTGGGCTTGTGTGTAATAAGGGTCTTTTAAAACACCGGAGCCACTTTTCTTTACAACTTCATTGTATGTTTCTATAGCATCGTTCCGGAGTATACCAAACTGTTGGGCATTTAACAAAGGTATTTTCTTTCCTATTTTTTGAGTACCGTAATAGGTATCATAAGAAATTTGCATACGTCCGGTTTTCCCTTTCTTAGTAGTTATTTGTACTACGCCATTTGCCCCACGCGAACCATAGATAGCAGTGGCCGAAGCATCTTTCAAAACATCTATTGATTCAATATCACTGGGGTTTAGACTTGCTAATGCATTAATACTGGCTCCACTAATTGCCCCGGAGTTAGCATCATCATTATCATTATATACAGGGAAACCGTCAATTACATATAATGGCTCATTACCACCATTAATAGAATTGCCGCCTCGAATTCGTATACTTACTGCAGCTCCCGGTTGTCCGGATGTTTGGGTAACCTGAACTCCAGCCGCACGTCCCTGTAGCGCATTGTCGAACGAACTTGAAGTTGATTGTTTAAGCGCCGCTACAGGAATAGATGCAATTGAACCGGTTATTTCCTCACGTTTTTTAGTTCCATAACCAACAACTACAACGTCACTGAGCTTATTTATATCTTCAGAAAGTGTAATGGTAAGGGGTTCATTTTCATAAATATCTATTTCCTGATATTTATATCCAATACTGCTTACAACCAGTGTAACAGGGAAATCTTGTTTTACACTTATTTGAAATTCGCCGTTTACGTCGGATAAACTACCGATTAAAGTTCTTTTTACATGAATATTTACACCTGTTAAAGGTTCTTTTGAATGTTCGTCTATAATTTTCCCTTTAAGGATAATTTGATTCTGCGAAAATCCAGTAAATGAAAAACCTAAAAAGCATATTAAAAACAATACCTGCGATAAAAAAGGAGATAAAATCCCCGCTCGCCAATTAAAAAATTTGCGTACCTTTGTCATAATTATTTTTTTTAGCTAGTGTCCCTTACTACCATTTGCCGACGGAAGAAGGGACACTTCTTTGTTTATAAATGATTGATTAATAAATTTTTACTTTGATGTCAGGAGTTTTTCGGATAGTTTTTCACTCTGTTTTACCTGAAGTTCTTTGTCGAGATTAAGAAAGGCAAATTCGTGATTGTATTTTTGTCCGTCGGTTATTACCCATTTCAGGAACTTTAGAATTTCCCTATTTTCGGTGTTGTTATTAAAAACAAAACCTACTTTCTCAACCGGAATGGTTTCAAATGTTGCATTTTCGAGTACATTAAGCGCATCATCAACAGTGTTGTTTATTGCAGCAAAGGCTTCTTTGTTTATTTCCAAAGGGAGTAAACTTATCCCATCTTTTGTTTTTCTTGTTTGTATATCATAGATATACCCGAGGTTATTGAACGTAATTCCGGTCGAATCTTTCTTTATTGATGCTATCAGGTAAATATCATCGCCAAAAATCTTTTTCCCTCGTATTTCGGTTGGTTGGTATCCAAAATAGTTTGCAAATGCAACAGAAGAGCATGCCTGGCTTTCGCGGGCATAAATAGTAACCGGATATTTAGTTTTTTCTTGTTTGCTCTCTTCCAACAAGCCTTCTTCAAAGAAAAGTTTTTCCAGCTCTTTCTTGTTTAAGCCCCGCTTTATAATATCTTTTAAAAATGCATTTGATTTTCCTGTAACAGGGAGCAAAGCGTATTTATTTACAAATACAATTTGCTGGTTTTCAGACAAATCTGTTTTTTGCGGTTGACGCGCAATAATTGAAATATCGGGTTGTTTTGCTTCATTCTTTTTGTTTACAAGTTTTATTTTGGCTTGCGGGTTATTTTTGGTGTATTCTGTAATCCATTTTTCAATTAACGGATACGTGAATTTTGTACCACTAATTGTTATTGTTCCCTGAGCCTTTGCGGCAAAGCCAAATATTAATAATAATATTAATACCTGAATTGTTTTTGTTTTCATAATATCCTGTTTTTTTGAATTAATTTAATATATCATAATGTCTACCGATTTTGTGAACAAATGTAAGCTACTTATTATTGGTTATAATTGGCATAAAAACCTAAAATAGTTTGGCATAAAAACCTAAAATAGTTAGGTATTAATACTTAACTTTACGAAAAAAATAATCAGGTAGTATTATGATATTATCGAAAAAAACCAGGTATGCAATTGTAGCTTTGGTCAGGCTGGCCAGGGAATATGGTAATGGACCGATGCAGATTCGCGAGATAGCTGAGGAAGAAAAAATACCGCAAAGTTTCCTTGAAAATATCCTGCTTGAATTAAAAAAATTAGGTATTCTGGGAAGTAACCTGGGGAAAGCAGGCGGTTACTTTTTATTAAAAAAACCTGAAGAGGTAACCCTTGCTGACATTGTTCGTCATTTTGAGGGCACAATTGCTTTAATGTACTGCGTTTCAGAAAAAGCTTACCGGCCGTGTGAATTCTGTAAGGATGAAACCACCTGCCAGATAAGAAGAGTATTTAAAGAAATCCGCGATACAACAAATAACATATTAAGCAAAACCACACTGAAAGAATTGATTAAGGCTTAGGAGTCTGTAACTCATCCTCCCCAATCACTGCAACTCTTTTCATTAGCGCTCTGAGATCATCTTCCGATGTCAGCGGATTAATTATTGTGAGCCTTATCCATATTTTTCCACTAAGCTCGGCCTGAACAATATAAAAGGAACCCTCTTTAATGATTTTATCCCTGATTGCTGAGTTAATTTGATTAAGAGTAAAGTCATTATGCCCTTCCGGGGCATATCTAAAACAAACTATATTGCTATCTGGCTCGACGGCAAGCTCGAATTGCCGGTCCGATTTAACCATCATTGCAAATGTACCGGTCAGATTCATAATTGGTAAAAAAAAGCAAAAGACCGAGCCTTTTGCTTTTGAACAGGCTGTCAGATACTGAATTAGTAGTTGATCATTTTTTTTGCTAAGTCGAGTAT
>Ga0265292_1001313_pt1 | contig 22501 bp, 17 predicted proteins | sample Munlanlewell296A_FD_189080 | JGI IMG/M metagenome (GOLD analysis project Ga0265292, IMG submission 189080) | Leachate microbial communities from a municipal landfill in Southern Ontario, Canada - Leachate well 296A | ecosystem: Engineered > Solid waste > Landfill > Unclassified | place: Canada... | reverse complement strand
TTGTTGATAAAGTGTCCACTACATTTTTTGAAAATAAAAGAATTCCATTTTTGTGTACACTGAATATCAATTAGTTGTGAAATTCAAATAGTTAAAAAAGGCAAACAAGTGTCAAAGTCGGGAATTATTTCACGATAATGATCTTACCTGTTTTCTACCAATATTCGACTCTTTCCTGTGAATGCTGATTATCTGGATACTACAAACTTTGCTGATGCTTTTATATTCTGTCCTTCCCTCTGTACTACCATATAGATGCCCGGCGCATAGGCTTCCACATTGATCTCGACCTTATCTTGCCTATTGGGGACTTTGACTTCCAGTAATTTTCTTCCGAAAATATCATAAACAATTAATGATTGATCATGAATGCCGGATGAAAAACCAAATTGAAAATCGACATTCGACAATTGACAATTGACAATTGTTTTAGCGGGATTCGGCCACAAGTAAAGCCCTCCCTTCTTCTCCTCTTCTCCTTGTCCCCCTGTTTCCTTGTCCTCCTCAATTCCCACCCAGCAATTCTCAATCTCACAACCTACACTATCAACTTTCAGAACCCACATTTTTTGTACATTATTGGGTGGATCTAATGTATAAGCCTGCCCGGTAGCCACAAATCCATTATCTAATGTCTGTGATACATCATACAAATAATTTAATCCATAAACGGGATCATCAGGGTAATAGAAATATTCACGATACCAAAGACTATCACCATCTGAATTGAATCGAAAAAGCCATCCAGCATTCAAATAAGCATGATTGTACACATATCCACAGGCCATAACATCGCCATTATCAAGTAATTGAATGTTAGAAATATAATTAGCGGTTGAGGGTCCATATTTTTTATTCCAGACAATATTGCCTTCAAGATCAATTTTAATAAGGTTAATCCTTGTTGAAGCAAACTCAGGTGTGAACATCGAATCAGCATAAGCAGTAAGCACGATGATGCAACTATCATGGCTGTTACAAAGCATGGCTTTGTCATCCTTGAATGGCCCACCCAGGTTGACAGACCATTCTAAATTGCCCAGACTGTCGGTTTTGTAGACAATCGGATCTGCAGTTTCTTCATACCCTATATACGGGATACGTCTCCAACTACTTATTGCATACCCATTATCAGATGTCTGAATTAAACTTTTAGCCCAATCACTACTATCAGATCCATATTGGTTCCTCCATAATTCATTGCCATTGGAGTCAGTCTTAATAAGAATTATATCTTTATTAGCTTCGTTACCAGAAATATTACCTAATAATGCAAAACCTCCATCGCTTGTTGTTGTGCATGCTCTTCCAACGAAAATAGTGTCAGAATCACTGGTGAATGCTTTCGTCAAGATCGTATCACCATAATTATCAAACTTGTAAAAAAGTCCATATATTGAATCGTTTAAATAGTCATCAAGTGTGCCGAATAGTCCGTAACAATTGTTATTTTTTGTCAATCCTCCTTCATCACCGGCCCAAAAATCACATCCATCTTTGCCAAAGTTTTTCCAGGAGGTGATGTCTCCTTCGGGATTAATTATAAACGTAGAGGTATTATAGTAATAATCTGAAATACTGTCGCCAGATAAGGCACATCCGAAATATCCGTTATTTATACCGATGATACCCCCTCCAATAGCCCAGGTGCCATTCGGGTTATATACCTCATTGAAGTACCGGGGCTGGCTGAAGCCAGCCCCGGAGGAAAGAAAGAGGATGAATAATACTATAAAGGTATGTTTGAAATTCATAGTGACTATTTAAAGATTATTTGGCTATTTTGCAATTAATACTTTACCTGATTGCTTATATTGGCCATCCGAAATAAAATTAAACAAATATATGCCACAAAGCCAGTCTTTAGTATTAATGATCTCGTCATGACTGTTGGATTGAAGATCTGTCCTGAATTTCAACTTTCCGGAAGAATCGTAGATATTCAGTACTCCATTGCCCGAAATTCCATTCATATCATATTCTGCAATCAGGTAATTATCGGCGGGATTCGGATATAATTTAAAGTAATGTTCATTATTCCTGATTCCTGTGGGAATAACCGATGCAACATCTGGTATCGCTTTTAGCGAATCCCCTGGCAAAATATAATATGGGTTCACTTCTATAATTTTTAAAAAATGAAGCACATTTCTTGCCAAACATCCCGGTTGATCTTCAAATTGTGCAAGGTCATCCAATTTCTCAATTTGCATTGAATCCAATTCTGACAATGTCAATGAATCTTTTTGAGCTGCTATTATAATCCCGATATATTCATCCCAATGATCATATATCAAGGTTTGGGAACTGGTCAGTTCGAATTGCTGAGGAATAGCATCAAAGGTATTTATTGCAGAAAGCGTATCATTCATTTCAAGATAAGTCATCGTTAACCGATACTTTGCTGAAGGTGTAGGGTGATTCTGTAATAAATGAACTATACTATCCATCCTGGTATTCATTGTGTCTTCTCTGAAAATTGAAATTAACCGGTTAAGCGCAATTTCTTTCTGAAGGTCAGCATTTGAATACTCAGCTTCAAGGATTTCTTTCTGTGCAATTGTATCTCTGCCCTGCATGATTTCTTCTATCATATATACCGGTATTGGATTTTCACGATCGGCCAATGCTTCCATTACCTTTTCAGACTTGGCGCTCTGTGGATTGGCAACCATGATTTCCTTAACCAAGACAGAAGGCAGAACATCTTCTTTTTGTGCCGATTTTATTAATATCGTGTCAGACAAGAATGGTGAATTGCTAAGTAATTCTTGCTGAAGTTCAAGAGCCTCTTCAGGTTGTGAAAAGTCAATTTCCATTGTCAAATCTTCCGTGCTACCGCCATCAATTAATTGATCGAGTGAGTTTTTGAGTGAATCGGTTATATCTGAAAAAGAAATGTAAAGAGACTTAATTTGTGATTTAGTCATCCCTTGAGGGAAGTTTGAATCGCAGTATGACTCATTCCAAGGGTTCCCAAATAGATTAATTCTAAAAATATTTGGCGAAATATAAGAAGGTACCCAAGGATTTGGTGGATGAAGATCATCTTTAGCATGATGATAATAATTTAAGTATGCTCCTTCATTATGAATGTCACTATAAGTATAAATGCCACTTAAACTGAATAAGTTACCTGTTGGTTCATCAGGTGCCCCCTGCCACAATGAAATACCGCATTCAGTGCATCCTTGTGATCCGGTCACTGCAATATCAAAATCATTTTTAGAGTATACATTACATTTGAATTTAAGTCCCTGCTGAGCGTCTTTACCCCTATTTATATTTTGGGCCAATGTTCCAATATGCAATTGATTGAAAGTATTATTATTTATTAGATTATTTGATTCTCCTGAATTATTGATAGTTATTCCTATGTCGTTCCAACCAAATGGATTAGGGTCACCTTCAAAATAGTTATCCTGAATTAGATAACCGGAACAGTTGTCAAGATAAACGCCACCATATGCTTGTGTTCCAATAGGGAGTTTGTCAATATATATAAAAAAATGATTAGAATAAAGTGAAAGATTTTGAATTCCTCTGGCATAAACCCCAGTAATATTTTCCTCAAAACTAGAATTATGGATTGTTAGAACTGGATCGGTAAAAGCTCTTAATGCAAAAACAGCATAATATAGATTTCTGAAGGAAGTTACTTTCAAACTTTCATAATCAAGTACTGTATATCCCGCATCTATTGAAAATATTCCCCTTCCATGTTTTTTATAATCAGGCTCTTTATCGTTAGAAAATTCAAAATCGCAACCTTTGATTTGGATTCCATCGACTTGGACAAGGGTCATAAAGTATTCAGGTGAGGAATCATCCGCAAGATTTTCTGTGGTTTGAAATTTGCAACGGGTAAAGGTGCTAATATTGCTAAATGGATAGTACCAGAACATCACTCCATATCGATTATTAAAAAACCGAGCGTCTGTTGCGTCCACTATTCCTCCTGTATATACCCTATCGGGATTATCATATTCTATATTTCTGCCACAAAATATTGCTTTTCTTGCTTTTTCAATGACTGCATAATTTTGCATAATAACTTTCCCTTGATAATTGCCGGTTTGCGGGTAACGTGAATCCCCTTGTACTTCAACCCCCCACCACAGATCGTTACATGCACTGGTAAGAGTACAATTATCCAGCACCAATGTTCCGCCTCTTTCCACGACAATCTTGGCTTCAGAAGGTAGGTGAACCCTGCAATTTTTAATAATAAGATTTTTACCTGAAGGAATGATCACACTCCTGTCAAGAATGATGTCATCTTCCCAGGTTATGTCATCATTGATTTCTAATGCTGCACTATTGTAATGGCACAAAAGAGGTGATTTCCAAAGACCCCGGCCATAAGTCGCTGCAACAATGGTATTATATTTCGGATTTATTTCTAAATCAGTGACGATTTTTGCAGGAAGATTATTACTATAACGATACCATGTATGATCCTCATCAGTGCTTTTAAAAATACCCACATCAGTTAGTGCAAATAGAAAATAGTGAGAGTCTTGTTTGACGTATTTGATTTTATAAACCGGCATACCAAGTGGTAATCCTTCTGACCACGGCTCCCAGGTATCCCCACTGTTTTCTGAATAGAAAACTTTATTTTCGTGTTGGCTACCTTTGGTGTATACACCAAATGAAACCCAGATATGAGAAATATGGCCCGGATCGACTTCAATATCAGAAACAAAACCGTTATAACAACCGTCAAGATTGCTACTGATATCTTTAAATTCCAACACTTCACCAGCATATTTAAATCTGAATATAAATCCGGCATAGTTCTCGGGTAAAGGTGGAGGAGGATTCTCATAACTGTACGTTTTAAGTGTTGAAACATAGAATTTCCGTGTACCAGATGCCGGAACAACTTCAATAGCTGACAATGAGTCAGGAGCAAATGAATCTAAGGTTTCTATAGTTATTTGATTATTTTCACTAAAATCATTTACTCCTGAATATTTGATTAATTCAAACTTGCCGGAATATAAAATGGAATTGTATATAGGATCAAGTTTCATTGGAATGATAGGACTTGTTGCACCCAAAACGTCAATTGGTCGCAAAGTGGCACCCATATCGTTTGTTCTGAATAAACCTCCAGATTGCCATTCACTAAAATAAAATATATTACGGTCTTCAGAATCCCAAATTATTTCACTTCCATCTCCAATGCCGAAATTGATCCACGAATCATTATTGAATATCATGTCGCTCAAGTCTTGACAACCTCCTGCCACCAAATCCTGTTCCTTATCATATAAACCTATACCATAGAATTCAGTCACATTTAAACCATTTTCTATAGAGCTAAATGGGTGATGCCACTGCCATTCACACCCTTGGCCACCCATACCAGGTTCAACTAAAGTTCCCCAACTAATCCCGGCATCGTTAGCTAAATAAATGGTGTCACGTCCATTATGGCTAAAAAGTTGCATATCTCTAATATCCACGTGGACCCAGCAATCTAATGCATCACCTACGATACCTGGTGCTATAAAATCTACTCTATCATTTTCAGTATCAATCAATCCAATATAAATTCCTCCAATGTAGAAAATATGCTCATTTGAAGGAGAAACAGCAAATTCCAGCTTATTTTTGTTAGCAACGAGCTCATTAACATCATTATCACCTTCATATACCACTTCATAATGTTGTGAAATATTATCATAGCTAACCACTCTTAATCTATAAAATGAAACACCATCGTTTGGAATATATTGAGCCCAATAACAGAAATAAACTTTATCAGGATAATTCCTATGAATACTAATCTCAGTTCTATCTGGGACACATCTTATGTAGTCAGCAGAATTTAATCCTGCAAAAAAAATTTCATTGGATATATTGTTCTCGGTAAAGCCTGCAATTGGATTTTCAATTTTAAATATTTCGCTTCCAGCCAAGTAACCTACACTTTGGTTCCATGGAATTATCTTAAAGTCAAACAACCCCCATTGAGATTCATCACCCCATTGTGTATATTCTCTATGAAAGACTGTTGTCCAAATATTCCCTTGGTCTGTCGACCGATATACATCTTGATATGTTATTAAAAAAATATTATTTGGATCATTAGGGTCTAAAACAACTTTTCTCATATTTGTTTTATAGTCGGATACAGGATAAGTAACAGGCAAAGTAAGTTGTTCCCATGTATTTCCTCCATCAATTGATTTAAACAAACCTTCATTCCAACTCGAAAAGTTTCCCAATGAAGTGTTACATGAAATATAAATAATATCAGGATTTAAGGGATTTACAGCAATACTGTTCACTCCATGAATCTTATCATCATTATCATGAAGCGGATACCAGTTATCCCCACCATCTGTGGTTTTCCATAATCCTCCATGATGACTTCCCGCATAAATCAAGGAATGGTCACCTGTACTTACCCAGAGGGAAAGCATCATACCTTTACCAGAATTTTGGCTGGGAGCTCCACTATATTTTTTAGGTATACCAAGCGGTCCCATGAATTGCCAATCTGATTCGTCACTGTAATTTTCAGGTTCCTGAAAATTATTATAATAGTCAGCTATTGATTCCCACATCGCACCAAGATCACCATCAACACCATGACGGCTGGTATAAAACCATTTCCACCGGAGATAGTCTTTATAGCCGGTTCCTTACATGTTTTCAGCACCTCGTAGCTGAATAAGTGAATCGTAATAATGGTTATAATAGGCAGAAAGAGTGTAGAAATTGACAGTAGAATCCGTTAATGGTTGGGATAAGACCTCTCTTGGTTTTACCCAGATGGCAAGGCATAAAAATGCCAGAACAACAAAAAAATTCATTCTTTTCATAATAAATTGGTTTTTGAAGGTTAATAAAAAAGATTGGATACGACTTGTACGAAAGACTGGATAGACGCAGTAAGTTTTCTTTAAAGAAAATATATTGAAAAGTAAGAAATGGGAGCTTAGAATCTCTCTCTCTCTCTCTCTACGGAAATGCTATGTTGGTAAATCCATTCCATGCTGAATGAGATATAATCTGAAAATTTTTTTCATGAAATGGGAAGGCTAAAGATACAACAATAAAGGAGGGAAAGCAATGGGGGATGGTAAGTTTTTTCTATGTATCATTTGATTTTACTTAAAATGCACGTCATCTTATTATCTTTGTAAAAAAGCAAGCAATGGATTTAGCTGGATTACCATACCGGTTGTTCAATATCCCAGCGCAGTATTATGATACTATGCTCGAAGATATTTCCAGGGCCAGGAAATATATTTACTTCGAGGTGTATAAATTTTACAATGATGAAATCGGTGACCGATTCAGGGAAGCTTTGACCCGAAAGGCAAAAGAAGGGGTAGAGGTGAAGCTGCTCATCGATTCATGGGGAGCGGCCGTGGCGGATACTTATTTTCAGAAGCTCACAGACCTGGGAGGAGAAGTCCGTTTTTTTACAAAAATCAAGTTTGTTATTGATTACTTCACTAAAAATCACCGCCGAAATCATCGAAAAATACTGGTTATCGATGATAAGATCAGTTGGATCGGTTCGGCTAATATTACTGCCTACAGCCTCTCGTGGAGGGAATTGATGCTTCGCCTGGAGGGAGATCTGGCGGTTTCTTTTAAGAAAGTCTTTAACCTGGATTTCAAACTTTATAACAAGTACTTCTTCGAAAAGAATTCTTACATCAGGTTAATCCGGCACGGGAATTATGAAATTATCAGGGATGTGCCCTCTATCGCAAAAAAAAGGATCAACAAACGATTCATTCAGATGATAAAGAATGCCGACCGGCAGATACTCATCGAAACCCCCTATTTCCTGCCCGGCTATTTTCTGCGGAAAGCACTGATGGATGCCTGTAAACGGGGTGTTGACGTGACCGTGATCGTGCCCAGGCATTCCGATGTGATGCTGATAGATATCCTTCGTAACCATTATCTTGGCCCTTTGCACCAGGAAGGATTGAAGTTTTGTTACTACCTGCCGGCAAATCTCCATTCCAAAGCTATGCTGGTTGATAATGAAATATTCGCTATCGGATCTCCGAATTTTGATTACCGTTCATTCCGCTATATGCATGAAATTGTGCTGGTTGGCTGGGAAGAAACTATTATCCGGCAATTGAGCCGCCATATTGAGGAGACAATCAGCCAAAGTGAACCATTTAATTTTGAAATATGGCTTCACCGGCCGCGTTTCCAAAAGTTTATTGAATGGTTGCTGCTCCCTTTCCGGCATTTTTTCTGAAAGCATTTAACATATATTTTACTACGGATTTTTTTGTTCCTCCCTAAAATCCTAACTTTGCAAAACAAATTTCAAATTTCAAGTTTCAAATTAATATTCTCGTTTATGACAATGATCGATGTGATGACCTCTAAAAAAGCTATGGAGCTGGAAGATAGGTATGGTGCGCATAATTACCACCCGTTGCCTGTTGTATTGGCGAGAGGAGAAGGTGTTTATGTATGGGATGTGGAAGGAAAGAAATATTTTGACTTTCTTTCGGCTTATTCGGCTGTGAACCAGGGTCATTGCCACCCCCGGATTGTACAGACCATGATTGATCAGGCCCGGACGCTCACCCTGACATCCCGTGCATTTTATTGTGATGTCCTTGGTTTGTATGAAAAGTTCGTGACCGGATTTTTTGGTTATGATAAAGTTTTACCGATGAATACGGGCGCTGAAGCAGTTGAAACAGCCCTTAAGCTTTGCCGAAAATGGGCTTATGATAAGAAAGGCATCCCTGAACATAAAGCTAAAATCATCGTTTGTGAGGGTAATTTTCACGGAAGGACCATCACTATCATTTCCATGTCGACCGATCCTGATGCCCGGGGTGGGTTTGGGCCTTATACTCCTGGGTTTGTGACCATACCTTATAATGATTTAGGTGCCCTGGCTAAGGCTTTGGAGGAGCCCAATATTGCAGGTTTCCTGGTTGAACCTATCCAGGGGGAGGCAGGAGTATTTGTTCCTGACGAAGGTTACCTCGCCAAAGCATTCGGATTATGCAAGGCTAAGAATGTGCTATTTATTGCCGATGAGGTTCAGACCGGTATTGCCCGGACCGGCAAACTTCTTGCCTGCGATCATGAGCAGGTCCGGCCGGATATGCTCATATTAGGGAAAGCCCTCTCGGGAGGTGTTTACCCGGTTTCGGCCGTATTGGCTGATAATGAGATCATGATGTGCATTAAACCGGGACAGCACGGCTCGACCTTCGGGGGAAACCCGGTTGCGGCCCGCGTGGCCATTACGGCCCTTGAAGTGATCCGTGACGAAAAACTGGCGGACAATGCAGCCCGCCTGGGTATGATCTTCAGGGAAGAATTAAAGAACATCAAGTCGGATATGATCCGGCTGGTCCGTGGTAAAGGTCTGCTGAATGCCATCGTGGTTGAACCGAAAAACGGCAAAACAGCCTGGGATGTATGCTTGAAAATGGCTGAGAATGGGCTGCTGGCCAAACCGACCCACGAACACATTATCAGATTTGCCCCGCCATTGGTTATTAATGAAGATCAGGTCCTGGAAGCTGTGAATATTATCGGGAAGTCCATTATTTCTTTTTAACGGGATAATCCTTTGGTACTTCTATAAAAAGCAAAAGGTCACGCGGGCGCGTGACCTGTTTGCCGATTATTAACCAAACCAAAAGAGTTATTTGAAGAGACTCAAACAACTGTATCTATGAAAGATCATTTTACCAAATAATCTTGGTATACATTTCTTCAACAGCTTTCCAGTTTACCACGTTCCAGAATGCGCTGATATATTCCGGACGGCGGTTCTGGTATTTCAGGTAATAAGCATGTTCCCAGACATCAAGTCCGAGGATTGGACTACCTTTTATCTCCGCCAAATCCATCAACGGATTGTCCTGGTTGGGTGAAGAACTGACCTTAAGGGAAAGGTCATCACTCACGGATAGCCAGGCCCAGCCGCTTCCAAAGCGGTTTGCAGCTGCATCGCTGAAAGCGATTTTAAACTGATCAAATGTTCCAAAGAACTTGTTGATGGCTTCAGCCAGCTTTCCGGAAGGTGCACCGCCGGCATTCGGGCCCATGATGTTCCAGAATAAATGATGATTGAAATATCCTCCCCCGTTATTTCTCACTGCTGCCGGATATTTGCTGATGCTGCCGAGGATATCTACTATGTTCTTGCCATCTAACTCTGTATCTTTCACCGCTGCGACAAATTTATCGAAGTAAGCCCGGTGATGCCTGGTATAATGGATTTCCATTGTACGCGCATCAATGTAAGGTTCAAGCGCTTCAAAGGAATAAGGCAGGTCAGCGAAAACAACACTCATATCTTCAGTAATTTTAAGAACGATAATTATATAAACAGTAAATTAATTTAGAATCATTCTATGAAACAAAAGTAATATGAAAATGTTCAGATGTCAATTCATTTATTGTTAAAAAACTGTTAAATAATTTGGGGATGATTAAAATTCAACGATCAGTTTAAGGTTAACCTGCCTGGGAGTGAGGTAATTTGGGACAGCGTATTCCCTGTTGTTAATATCCTTCACCCAGATGTAAGAAACCGTGTTGCTGATCTGGAACAGGTTAAATACTTCGAAGCTGATCCAGGCATTATCGATATAGCGAAGGGGATTCTTTTCTTTGAATTTCGTTTTTTCCCCGACAAGCAACTTGGAAAATCCAATGTCGACACGGCGATAAGGCGGGAAGCGCAAGGTATGTTCGTATAAAGGTGAATCGGGTGCGCCGAAAGGCAGGCCGGTGCCAAAAATCAAGGTCAGATGGGCTTTGAAAGTGGGGATCAGCGGGAGATAATCCTGGAAGAAAAGGGCAAAACTGACCCGTTGGTCGGATGGCCGGGGAATGTAGCCGGGTTCCGTGCGTATGCTATCGACCGGTGTCTGGTCAGGCGTATAACCAGGAATGATCTTCTCTCCGCTTTCGTTATAATAAGTGTAATAAAAATCATTTTCAATATCTTCCTCGGTCTTCAGGAAAGACAGGCTTGCCCATGATTCGGTCCCTTTGATAAATTCCCCGTTGATTTTAAGATCGATACCGGTGGCATAACCATGGGCAATATTTTCAGCCAGGTAACGGATCCTGACATTATCGACAATATAGGGGATCAGGTCATCAAGGTATTTATAATAGGCTTCTGTCGTAAATTTAAAAGGCCGGCTCCATGCAAGGAAGTTTATATCCAACCCGGCAACAAAATGGATGGATTTCTGCGCTCTGATGTCAGGGTTCAGCTTTCCTTCAAGGTCTCTCAATTCCTTGTAAAAGGGTGGCTGGTAATAATAGCCGGCTGAAAAGCGGAAGACCACATCCCTTTGCCACATTGGTTTATAAGCAATGGAAGCCCGCGGGCTGAGCAGGAACTGGCCATTATAATCCCAGTAATGGAAACGCAACCCGGCCGTTATGCTGAGATCCCGGCCATCTCCGAGCAGATCCCATGTGTTTTGCAGGTATCCCATCAAACGATTAGTAGACAGGCTCACATTCGTCCTGACGGCGTACTTCAATTCCAGCGGTTGTTTAGGGTCAGTTATTCCCCCGATGATAACCGGCGGATCGGGTATGGAATACCCGGCTGAATCGATCAGTTCCCATTCACTGAGATGGTCTTCGACATTTTCATGCTGGTATTTAAGGCCCCAGTTTAAGAAGCTCTTTTTCCTGATATAGCTTCCTTTGTGTTCGGTGCTGATCACCCCTGCATCAAGATAATTACGGGCATGGTCCATAAAAGTTCCCACTCCCTGCACTTCCGTTACATTGCCGAACTCTTCATCACCGAAATCGTTTTCAAGTTTGCCGATCCAATACTGGCCGCGGACATCGAATGTTTCACTCTCCCTTGTATTGAAACCCGAAACATTAAATCTTAGCATCAGCCCGGGATTAGGTTTATAGTCTATTGAAAAAGCCCCAAGGTACATGCGATAGCGGTCGACTTCCTGTCCGTCGAAATAAATGTTGAGCCGGTAGGCTTCTTTGATGGTGCCAAAATTGGTCTGCCGGCTTTCCGGGATGAGCAGGTAAGAATTCCGGGAATAATAGCCAAGGGCGGAAAGCTGGATCTTATCATTCAGGTCATAAGTCAGCACCCCCTGGATATCTATAAAGTTAGGCTTGTAATTCCCTTTGGTCTCAAGCCCTTTCAGGATGTATTGATTGGTCTTGTACCTGACACCTGCGAGGAAAGTCAGTTTTTTATTTTTTGTCAGCCCTTCCACGTGCCCCTGGGCCCCGAGCAGGCTAAGCTGAACTGAAGCCGCAGCAGAATCAGGCTTACGATAGGTAATATCCAACACCGACGACATTTTGTCTCCATATTTGGCATCCCAGCCGCCTGCAGAGAATACGATCCCTGAAACCAGCGTGGAGTTGACAAAACTCATCCCTTCCTGCTGACCTGACCGGATCAGGAATGGCCTGTATATTTCAATGCCATTGACATAGACCAGGTTTTCATCAAAATTTCCACCCCTGACGGAATATTGTGAACTTAACTCGTTAGCAGAATTCACGCCCGGTAAGGTCTTCAGCATGGCTTCAATCCCCCCGCTGAGGGTTGGGATCATCTTGGCTTCTTTTGGGTCCAGGCGGACATAATTGTAACTTCTGACCTGTTTATCTTTGATTTCAACACTTTTCAATTCGGTGTATTTCATCAGCAAGACGACATTCAGTTCCCTTCTGTCACCAGGCTGCAAATTGATCCGGAACCTCTTTGAATCATAACCGATGAAGGAAAAGTCGATGGTAATCTCCTGTTTTGCCGGAATGATGAGTACATAGTTGCCTCCCTGGTCGGTCACGCAGCCGGTCGTACTTCCAAGAATAGCCACATTAACCAATTCCAATGGTTTGTTGTCCTGATCTCTTACATTACCGCTCAGCACGGCATTTTCCTGCGAAAACAGGGCAGGGGAGGCAATGCTCAGTAAAAAAAACAGGATGAGGAATTTGTATATCTTCATTTCGGCTTTTTCACAGGGGTTAATGGTCTTTCCGCTTAAATTTCCCATCCTGCCAGGCTTTAACAAATTGCGCCCAGGCAAATGGGTTTAGTAAACTGATCGGCTGGGTCTGGCCGGCATAATATAATTTACTGACAGTCTGATCGATATAGTTACGGTAATTCATGCTTCCATCCATGGGCATAGCTTCGGCCCGGACGGCCAGTTCATACCTTTCAAGGTTCTTGCGGGCGATCTCGAGGTCGTCGTCAGGAATATCGAGGCTGAGGAAGGCCTCTTTAAACTGTTCTTTAGTTGGCCAGGGGTAGATCACCGTTTCATTCAGGTAGATGGTGTCGGTGGCCATTACCTGGAACATGGTATACCGGTTATTATGGATGGTATCAGGAATGATAAAAGATCCTTTTTTAAAACCGATTGCCGAAAATGTGATCGAATCGCCTTTACGGGCCACGAATGAAAAGTACCCGTAATAATCGCTGATTGTCCCGAAATTTGTATTATGGTCGATGATATGGGTAAAGGCCACCGGGTGCAGGCTGTCGCCGGTAACAACGGCACCGGTGAACTGGACAAGTTTTTTATAATATTCCTGGTTGTGTTGATGATCCTTCTGTGCTTCCATCAATAATGGCATCAGCAGGAATAATGTTAGACCTATGACCGGGTGTATTTTCATGCCTCGTGCAGGACTCTTCTTTTCAGATTTTGATGATAGCAGTAAAATTAATGATAACTTTTAAACGGACTCAGCAGGAATTTATTATAACTGCTTACAGCGGCAAGGCTAATAAAAAATGCTGTCAACCTACGGGGGTGACAGCATTTTTTATATAGGTGGCTGTTAGGCCTTATTTCGTTGTAAAACCTTTTCCCCGTGCTTCCTTCAGGCAGGCTGTGATGCCTTTTTTATTGATGGTCCGGATAGCTTCCGTAGAAACTTTCAGGGTGACCCATTTATCTTCTTCAGGGATGAAAAACCTTTTAGTCTGAAGATTAGGGAAGAATCTCCTGAGGGTTTTATGGTTGGAGTGGGAAACATGATTTCCTTTTATTGGCTTTTTCCCGGTGATTTCACAAACTCGTGCCATGGCTCAAAGTTTTATCGGTTACTTTTCAAAAATGGAGTGCAAAGAACGGTATTTTTTTTGAATAAAACAAAAGTTTTTTATTATGGGAAAAAATCCATTTCCTTGTCATTATTGAAGTTTCATCCTTTTCCGTGAAGCTGTGGTAATAGAAGTTTTCTCAAAATTATTTTATTAAATCCTTTGTGTTCCTTTGTGGTTCATATATCAAAACCAACTTTTGATTCAGCCTCCTAAATTCAATTGTATTCCAATGTGGACATAAAAGTTATGAATCTGATTAGTACAGCTAAGCCTGAATTTGCCAAACCTGCCCCTCGAACAGTTCAAACAGGAATACCCTGTCAAAACCATTGCTTAAAATCCTTTTATCAAAATGCCCGTTAAAATTAAAACCATTTAATTCAATTGAATCAGCAAAAATGATCAGCCAGTAAGCTTCTGCCTCCTTTTTCAGGTAGATTTTAAGCTTTTTTTCCTTCTTTGAAATGGAATGCGCCATATCCGAAATAAAATCGTTATAATTTTCTTTACTGAGGTTATAACTTGAAGATGGCAGGGCAGTTAGTTCAATGCCGATCGTATTCCTCGAACCTGTCATCAGCATAAAGTCAGGTGATTCGGATTTTATTATCCTTCCTTTGGGGAATTCCGGATAATGCTTTTTGAAACGATCCAGGATTATTCGTTCCTGTATGGATTTATCATTGTTCAATTGCTTCTATGTTAAATTGTTATGCTGTCAACTGTCAACTGTCAACTCCCTATCGCTAGCCTCAGCAAATTCAACGCTGCCAGCGCCGCCCGCAGGATATTCCGGCCACGGTGCTCGCCGAACATGAATTTCTGAGCTATGACACCGGTTTTGGAGGCGATGGCGATCCATACCGTACCGACAGGTTTGTCGATGGTTCCTCCGTCCGGCCCCGCTATGCCGCTGATTGAAACCGCGAAATCAGTATTAAACCGTTGACGGGCACCCCGGGCCATCTCTTTCACTACCTGCTCGCTTACTGCCCCGAATTGTTTCAGCGATTCTTCAGAAACCCCGAGGAAAGTGTGCTTGATCTCGTTGGAATAAGCGATAACAGACCCCTGAAAGTAGTCCGAAGCGCCCGGAACACTTGTGATCATGTGCGCCAGGAAGCCACCGGTGCAACTTTCGGCCGTGCTCAAAGTGCAGTGTTTTTCTTTCAATAACCGACCCACAATCTCTTCCATCGTATCATTGCCATAGCCGAAAATCAGATCAGGAATCAGTTTTTGAAGTGACTCAACCTGGTTCTCAATCTCCTGTAGAGTTTTCTCTTTTGTCTCCCCGTAGGCTGTTAACCTGAGCCTGACCAGACCGGGTTGTGGCAGATAAGCCAGCTTCATGTTTGAAGGGAGGTCCTCTTCCCAGTCTTTGATCATTTCGGAAAGGAATGATTCGCCGATCCCTTGTGTAAGAATTGTTTTATGGGCCACAACCCGCTGATTATCCTGGCTGGCGAGGCGTGGAAGGATGTATTCTTCCATCATGGCTTCCATTTCGAAGGGTACACCGGGAAGGGAGACAAGGATCTTTCCTTCTTTTTCGAACCACATTCCCGGGGCCGTGCCGTTGTGGTTGATCAACGGGGTACAATTGGCCGGTACTTCAGCCTGTTTACGGTTCAATCCGGTCACTTCCATCCCACGGCTGGCAAAGAACTTCCTGATGTTTTCGTAGGAAGGCTGATGGAAAACCAACTCTGTACCAAAATAGGAGCACAAAGTGTGTTTGGTGATGTCATCTTTAGTCGGGCCCAGTCCGCCGGTGACCAGGATCACGTCTGCACGGGCAAACGCCACATCGAGCGCTCTGGTTATTTCTGCCGCGTCATCAGAGATGGCGGATATCTGTTTGACCGGGATCCCGATTTCGTGTAAATGCTGCGCCATCCAGGTGGCGTTAGTGTTTACGACTTGTCCGACAAGGAGTTCATCGCCGATGCTGATGATTTCTGATATCATGGTACAAAATTAATATCATTAAGGAATTGGATAGTTCGGCAGGTAATTTTAATTTTGAGGATTATTCACACCAGAAATCACAGAGATGAAGGAGTCGGATTTAATAATTAACCGGAATGGCAGCATTTATCACCTGAAGCTTAAACCGGAAGAATTACCTGATTTGATTTTAGTGGCCGGTGACCCCGGAAGGATAGAGATGATTTCGGATCATTTTGATCGGGTTGAATTTAAAAGGCAAAACCGGGAGTTTGTCAGCCATATCGGGTGGCTGAACGGGAAGCGGCTGTTAGCGCTCTCCACCGGAATCGGGCCCGACAATATGGATATCGTGATGAACGAACTCGATGCACTGGCTAACATCGACCTAAAAAAAAGAGAATCCCTTGAGCATCACCGTACCCTGACCATTGTGAGGATCGGTACTTGCGGCACGCTGCATCCCGATATCCCTGTCGGTGCTTTTTCCCTTGCAACACACGGCCTGGGCCTGGATGGTTCATTACATTTTTATAAGGATCTGGAAAAAGTGACAGACCTGGAACTCACCCGGGAATTTATCAGTCAGTCGGGTTGGCCCTCTTTTCTTGCTTCTCCTTATATCATTCCGGGATCGAAAGAATTGATCCAAAAATTAGCCCCGGAAGGGATAAGCGGCATCACGGCAACCGGTGCAGGATTTTATGGCCCACAGGGCCGTGAACTCCGGCTTCGTACTGCTTTTCCCGGTATGCTTGACGCCCTGACAAAATTTTCTTACAAAGATCACCGGATTATTAATTGCGAGATGGAAACATCGTCCTTATATGGACTGGGTAGTATGTTGGACCACCAGGTTGCGAGTATATGCGTGATCCTGGCTAACCGGGCTACCGGAGAATGCCTCAGGACAATCAAAAATAATGAAGAAAAGCTGATTTCATATGTTTTGGAAAAGATGACCTCCTGAACTATTTCGGAAAAGGAATGTTATCTTAGCTGATGGCATATTTATTGTTTACAGAATACAGAAGTCAGAAGAAGATTTTCACGGATAATGGAAGAAAAATCACAAAACAAGGAGCTCAATGCGCTGATCAGCCTGCTGGATGAACCCAATGAGGAAATTTTCCAGACTATCCATGACCGGATCTTTGCCCATGGCAAAGTGGCTGTGCCTGTCCTTGAGAATTTATGGGAGAACACTTTTGACCCCCTCATCCAACACCGCATCGAAGACCTGATCCATATCATCCAATTCGAAAACCTGAAAAAAGAACTGAACGAATGGTCACAGTTTGAGCATCATGATCTGCTGCGGGGAACTCTTCTCGTCACAAGGTTTCAATATCCCGACCTGGACGAAGATGCGATCATTAAAAAGATTGGTTCATTTTCGCAGGATGTCTGGCTTGAACTAAACCAAAACCTGACCGGGCTGGAAAAGGTCAAGGTGATTAACCACATCTTATTCGATATCCATAAGCTGGCCGGCAATGTTACCAATATCAACTCGGCAGAAAATTTTTACATCAATAACCTTCTCGATTCGAAAAAAGGCAGTCCCCTCATCCTGGGGATTATCTACATTTCCATTTCCCAAAGCCTTCGTGTTCCCATATATGGCGTTGATCTTCCACGGCACTTTGTGCTGGCATATACCGATGAAATTATGCTGACACCAAGGGATATCCCGGAAGGCGATGTTTTATTCTATATCAATCCTTTTAACAAAGGAGCCGTTTTCACAAAAAATGAGATCGAACTGTTTATAAAGCAGTTGAAGCTGGAACGTAAAGATTCTTATTTTATTCCTTGTGATAATAAAACAATCATCCGCCGGATGATGAACGAGCTCATCTTCATTTATGATCAGGCAGGAAATCCTGTAAAACGGGACGAGATGACGGAGTTACTGGGTATGGTGGAGTAAGGGATTAATATGCGAAAAAGGAAACAAGATACCCGAGATTCGAAATTTGAAAATTGAAATTCGGGTTACCGAATTATTATTTCCCTTTTAAAAATCTTTCAATATTCCGCTCGACTCTTCCCAGGACATTGATGGCATCTTCGCGGACGAATTTTTCTCCTGTAATTCCTTCGAAAAGCTCGATATAACGCTCTGAAACGGATTCGACGAATTCATCAGACATGAAAGGGACCTTTTGCCCGGTTTTGCCCTGAAAACCATTTTCCATCAGCCATTCCCTTACAAATTCCTTGGAAAGCTGTTTTTGCTGCTCGCCTTTTGCAAAGCGTTCCTCATAACCGTCAGCATAAAAATACCTTGAAGAATCAGGTGTATGGATCTCATCGATAAGGTAGATCTGCCCGTCGGCTTTGCCGAATTCATACTTGGTATCGACTAAAATCAAGCCCATTTTGGCTGCAATTTCCGAACCCCTGTTGAAAATTTCGATAGTATATTTTTCGAGCAGGTTGTAATCTTCTTCTGAAATAAGTCCCTGGCGGATGATCTCTTCCCGGGAAATGTCTTCGTCGTGACCTTCTTTAGCTTTTGTTGTTGGCGTGATAATAGGCTGAGGAAAACGTTCGTGTTCGCGCATCCCGTCAGGGATTGGAACACCGCAGATCGACCGGGCACCGCTTTTATAGGTGCGCCAGGAGTTGCCGGTGAGATAGCCACGGATGATCATTTCCACCGGGAATGGTTCGCAGAACTTCCCGACCATTACCATCGGATCAGGCACGGCCATCATCCAGTTGGGGACGATGTCACGCGTCGCTTCGAGAAACTTCGCCGCGATCTGGTTAAGCACCTGGCCTTTGTAAGGGATCCCGCTGGGAAGGACCACATCGAAAGCCGATATCCGGTCGGTGACCACCATCACCATTAATTCGTTGTTGATATTATATACATCCCGGACTTTTCCATGGTAAACACCTTTCTGGCCAGGGAACTGGTAGTCGGTTCTGACGATGACATTTTGCATACATTGTGGATTTAGTGATTATTTCTTTCTTTACCGTAAGCCTCGATAATTTTGATCACCAGCCGGTGACGGATGATGTCGCGATGATCGAGGTAAATAAAATCCATTCCCGGAATATCTTTCAGGATTTTCGTCGCATGGACCAGCCCTGATTCCTGGTTTTTAGGCAGGTCGATCTGGGTGATATCGCCGGTGACAATAAATTTAGAAGATTTCCCCATCCGGGTCAGGAACATTTTCAGCTGGCTGGACGTCGTATTCTGTGCTTCATCGAGGATGGCGAAGGAATGGTCCAAAGTCCGGCCGCGCATGAAAGCAAGGGGTGCCACTTCGATGGTTCCGTCTTCGATGTATGTTAGCAGTTTCTGAGTAGGGAGCATGTCGCGCAGGGCATCATAAAGCGGTTGAAGATAGGGGTCCAGCTTATCTTTGAGGTCGCCGGGGAGGAAACCCAGGTTTTCACCGGCTTCGACGGCAGGGCGCGTCAGGATGATCCGGCGCACTTCCTTATTTTTTAACGCCCTGACAGCTAATGCCACGGCTGTGTAAGTCTTCCCTGTTCCTGCCGGACCGATCGCGAAGACGAGGTCATTATGGCTGCAACTCTCCACCAGCTTTTGCTGGTTGACGGTCAGGGCTTTCACGATCCGGCCATCGCGTCCATGCACCAGCACATCATCGGGTTGCTGGGCCTGGATAAGGCCATTTGTTTCCTCCTCTCCACCCTGCATGATCTGCAGGATGTCACTTTCCGTAATCCTGCCGAATTTTTCATAACTGAGAAGCAAAAGGGAGAACTTCCTTTCGAAGAGGGCCAGTTCTTCTTCCTCACCGAAAACTTTTACCACATCGCCCCTCGCAACGATTTTCAGCTTAGGAAACTGTCTTTTGATGAGCTCGAGATGCGTGTCATTCACGCCGTAAATCTCCAGCGGATTGTATGTTTCGATCGAAATGATCCTTTCGTTCATGATGCCTTAAAAAGCGAAATTACGAAGAAGTTCAAAAGTATTAAAAATCGCGCTCCATCTATGAAGAATTCTTAATTTTGACCGGGAAATGACTAAAAGGGTTTCTGTGAAGATTTGAGATTATTAACATTCTGACGTTTTCTATGCCGATTATTACACTGACAAGCGACTGGGGCCAGCGGGACTATTTCCTGGGAGCCGTGAAAGGAAAGATACTCAGCCTGTTACCATCTGCCTCAATAATAGATATTTCTCACGGCATCAGTCCGTTCAACCTCAAACAGGCTTCATTCATCATCCGCAACAGTTATCCCCATTATCCGCAGGGAACGGTCCATATCCTTTCAATCCTGACTGAAAAGACTGAAAAAGTTCCGCACCTGGCCGTAAAATACGATGGGCAGTTTTTCATCGGTGCGGACAATGGGATTTTTTCCCTCATTTTTGATCATGCTCCTGAAAAGATTATAAGTATCTCTTCTTCAGATGAAAAAGGTATAAAGGATGTCCCGGCGCGTGACCGGTTCGTGGCATCGGCCGTCCATCTTGCTTCCGGGCGCCCTATTGAACAGCTTGGCGAGCCCGTGTCGCAATGGAAGGAGCAGCTGCATTTTCTCCCGGTGGTTTCCGGTGACATCATCAGGGGCGTGGTCATCTATATCAACCAATATGAGAACGTTGTGACCAATATAACCCGTGAACTTTTCGATAAAATCAGCAGAGGTCGAAAGTTTGTCATAGAGTTCCGGGGTGAAACCATCAATGCGATCAGCCAGTCTTACCAGGAGGTCCCAATCGGTGAAATTGTGGCATTGTTCGGCTCAACCGGCCATCTTGAAATTGCGATCAACCAGGGTAATGCCGGCAGTTTGCTGGGGCTCGATATCAACGACCCGGTGAGGGTGGAGTTCAGGAGCTGATTTGATTTTCTCCAAATGAACCTTTGATACATCCCATTTTATTCATTTTCAACAATAACCCTAATTATTAAAGTACTAGTGAGTAGCTAAACGAGCATCAAAATATATTTTGATGATATTAATATATTTATTAATTTTAAAGACGTCAAGAAATTATTTAATAATTGACTAATTTTATTGATGATGGGATCAGTTAATTTATATTTTGAGCAATGAAATATCTTAAATCATTTATACTTTTCATATTTATTTTCTTTAATCCAATTTTAACCCTTAAATCACAGGATTTCTGGGAACAACTGTACTTTCCTGATAGCGCTGATATCTTGAGTATTGCGGTAAATGATCAGCAGGTTATTTATATTGGATCAGGAGCAGGTGTTTACCGATCCGATGACGAAGGAAATAGTTGGAATCTTCTTGGGCTTGAAAATCGAATTGTATACTCTATTGCTATCAACAATAACAATGATATCTACGCCGGCACGAGTCAAGCGCCCCAAATCGGAGGCTTGTTCTGTTCTTCAGATGATGGTGAAACCTGGTCAAGCGTTCTTCCCGATATAGGTGCGTATGGAAATATTGTGGCTATTCTTTGTCTGGGTGACACAATATTTGCCAGTCTATGGATGGATGATGCATCTGTAATACGCTCAACAGATAATGGACAAACATGGAGTATAGTTTTCTTTACTGATAATACCAGTGAATACATTTCCGATATAGTTAATTCAAACACCGGTGACATTTATATAAGTCTTAAAGCCTATTTTGAGAATAGGGGAGGTGTATATAAATCAGAAGAAGGAGGTGATAATTGGGAGTTTATTGGTTTGTTTAATTACCAGGTTTCAGCCCTGGCTTTGAACAATTCTGACGATCTTTTTGCGGGCTCTTGGGGGGGGTTAACAGATACTACTTCATCCGGATTGTATGTTTTAAGAAACGGAGTAGAAGAATGGGAAACCTTACTGGCGAATCCTCAAGTTTCTGATATCATTATCAATAGCGAAAATGAGATTTATTTCAGCAGTTCCTGGCCGAATGGAGTATTACGGTCATTAGACAATGGTGAAAGTTTTGAACTAGTTAATGAAGGATTACCTGATGGAATTATGAGAGATATGTTTCTGGATACTTTAGGCTATTTATATGTAACAAATTTGATTTGCCTTGCAAAAAGTATTAACCCCACTGTTTCAATTTCTGAAGAAAATTTAATTTCATCTGAAAATCCATGGATTGTATATCCAAACCCTGTTAACAATCTACTCAATATTAGAGCCTTAAACAATAATCAAATAAATAATATTGAAATAATTAACATTTACAACTCAATTGGTAAATTATTAATTTCCGAGAATGTTTCTACTATTGATCTTTTAAAAATAAATGTTAGTGACCTGCCTGCCGGATTTTATTTTATTGAGATAATTTGTGATAAACATAAGACCATAACCAAAATCATTATCAACTAGTGTCACGTCACAATTAATATGACGTAATCAAAAAAAATTGTATCTTAGCCAAAAAAAGGCTATGAACACTTACAAAGTTACTCTTACACAGGAAGAACGAGATCAATTGACCGAAATTACC
>Ga0265292_1001312_pt1 | contig 22505 bp, 22 predicted proteins | sample Munlanlewell296A_FD_189080 | JGI IMG/M metagenome (GOLD analysis project Ga0265292, IMG submission 189080) | Leachate microbial communities from a municipal landfill in Southern Ontario, Canada - Leachate well 296A | ecosystem: Engineered > Solid waste > Landfill > Unclassified | place: Canada... | reverse complement strand
AAGCCGGAAATGGGTTAGGGTAAGGAAGCCGGAAATGGGTTAGGGTAAGGAAGCCGGAAATGGGTTAGGGTAAGGAAGCCGGAAATGGGTTAGGGTAAGGAAGCCGGAAGCGAAGTAAGACTTCCTAAGATAAATAGTAATAAAAAATATATGGAGGAAAAAAAAAGACCCGTGGCGAGCTTTAGAGATCTGGAAGTGTATCAACGTTCATACAGAGTTATGAGGATTGTTATGGAGGAAATCGTTAATAAATTACCGCCAGAAGAAAAGTACAATTTAAGCGATCAGTGTCGAAGGGCTTGCCAGGCGATACCGCGTTTAATCGCTGAAGGATATGCCAAACGTCATCAGGTTCGCGGATTCCACAAATATATTGACGATGCCATGGCAGAGAGTAATGAAATGGCAGTAAGCTTGGAACAAGCAAATGATCTGTATTCCGCATATATTGATATAATCATTTGTAAGAGATTAATTAAAACTTACGAAGTGATTGGCCGACAACTATATTGTTTGTCAAGGTCATGGAGAAATTTTCATAAATAAATGATCAGGCTTCTTTGCCCTTACCCAAATAGTCAAGATTATGTGTTACAGCAAAATTAAAGAATTAGCAAACACGCTCCGAAACAACACCCGCGGCGCCGGTTTGCTTCTTTTTGTTATGACTTTTGGCACGATCGCAATCACGATGATTGTGATGGGAGTCGCGCAGTACGGCTTGGTGGAGCATCAAGCGTCCTTGAGAATTCATGATCGCGATCGGGCGTTTCATATTGCCGAGGCCGGAGTAAATTATTACCGCTGGCATTTGGCGCACGCGCCGAATGATTTTCAGGATGGTACCGGCATCCCCGGGCCGTATGTGCACACTTACGCGGACAAAGACGGTAACACGGCAGGCATTTTTGAATTGGAGATCACTCCGCCTCTCCCCGGCACGACCGTTGCCACTATCCGCTCCACCGGCTGGATTCTGTCGCGACCGGAAGTGAAACGGACGATTCAAGTCCGCGTGGGTTATCCGGCGCTTACTGATTATGTTTTTGTGGAAGACACCAATATGCGTTTTAGCCGCACAACCGAGGTGCATGGCAAAGTGCACGCGAATAGCGGCATTCAATTTGACGGTCGGACCGACGCCCTAGTGCGGAGCGCCACCACCACTTATTATGATTCTCTTTACGGCCTATGGAAGCCTGGCATCTGGGGAGCGGGCGGGCCGCAAGAATTTTGGGACTTCCCGGTTCCTTCTATTTTGTTTGATTCTATTACCGGCGATCTTACTGCGATTAGAACTATGGCGGAAAACGGCGGCGTGTATCTTCGTTCCACCGGCCGCGAGGGCTACAGAATCGTCTTTTTGGGCAATGGCGTTTTCGCCCTGTCTCGGGTAGAGCGCCGCCTCTGTTATCAAGGTGACGGATATTATCGTAACCTCCGCCGGCAATGGGACTCGGTGTGCGCGGATTATGATCCTAGCAGAACCGTATTTTTGCGGAATGAAAATATTCCGGCGAATGGCGTAATTTTTGTGGAAGATGACGTTTGGGTGGAGGGGGTGGTGGACCGGCAGGTTACTTTGGCGGCCGGGCGCTTGCCGGCCATTCCTTCGCAGTACCGCGAGATTTATATTTCCGGCAATATCACCTATGCCGAAAGATCAAGCGACGATGTCTTGGGGCTGTTGGCTCAAGACGATATTATTGTCCCGCTCAATGTGCCGAATAATATGGAAATTGACGCCGCGGCGCTGTCGCAATTCAACCGTATCCGCCGGCCATATTACCGCCCGATCTACCCCAACGCTTTGCGCAACAGTTTGATTTTCTTTGGCTCACAAATATCGCGGCTGGGTGGCGGTTGGAAAGTGGTGAACCAGAGCGGCCAAGTTATTTCCGGTTTTATCAACACCAACCACACTTACGACGGCAACCTGCTCTATTCTCCTCCGCCCGGATTTCCAGTGGGGGACACTTATGAGTTGATTAGTTGGGAAGAAGTTGAATCATGATACACGATGCACGCAGCATGACGCATTTTCACGATACACGAGGCACACAGCATGACTCATGATAATCATGATGCATGATGCACGCAGCATGACTCATAACGCGAATTGTAAAATTGTGAAGTAGATGTGAGTACATTTCATAAACAATTAAAAAACAAGACGCATCAATTTATTATGCTCGTTTATGATTTGACTGAATCGTTTCCTAAATCAGAGCTGTATGGCACAGTAAGCCAGTTGCGTCGAGCCGCGGTGTCGGTAATGTTGAATTATGTTGAAGGATTTGCGAGGATAAAATTAAAAGTTAAATTAAATTCATACGAAACTTCGTACGGCTCAATTCGTGAATGCAAATATCTGTTATTTTTGGCTTGTGAACGAAAATGGATTATTAAAGAGGAGTACATTAAAGTTTTTGCCATTACAGACGAAATTTCCGCCATGCTCTGGTCACTGATTGATGGTTTAGAAAAGGAAATTAAACTAGATGAAGCATGAACACTATATAGATGGTGTCTCGCATATCGTGGTTTTGTGTCGTGCTGTGTGCATCGTGTATCGTGACAATGAGTCATGCTGTGTGTATCGTGTGTCGTGAGAAAACGATTGTCTGTTCCACAATTCTGTGCTAAAATTAAAGGCGTATGGAACACACCCAAACAGCTAACGTCAAAAAAGCCGTCATCACCGTCGCCGGGCTCGGCACTCGTTTTCTTCCCGCCACCAAAGCGGTGATGAAATGTTTGTTACCGGTTTTGGACAAGCCGGTGATTCAGTATATTGCCGAAGAAATGGCCGATAGCGGAATTAAAGAAATTATTTTTGTCGTGAGTCCTGAACATCAATCCCTTAAAGATCATTTTAAACGGGATTTTGTTTTGGAGAGCGCGTTGAGAAGGGCGGGCAAACTGGATCGGATAAAATCGCTTAATGATTTGATTGCCAAAGTTAAATTTAGCTACGCGGTTCAGCCTAAACCGTTTGGCAACGGGCACGCTTTGCTCTGCGCGCGGAATTTAATCGGCGATGAGCCGTTTGCTTTTTCTGATGGCGACAGCATTATTGATTCCAAGGTACCGGCGATTAAGCAGATTTTAAAAGTTTATTATCAGTATGGGGCATCGGTGATTGGGGCGCAGAGAATTAAAGATAAAAAAGTAATGATTACCAAGGGAAATGTTTTTGCTAAAGAAATTAGAAATAAGAAACTAGAAACTAGTCCGCCAGCTGGCGGATTGAAACTGCATTTGATTAAAAAGTTGGTGGAGAAGCCGGATATTGATCATGTTTCGCCGCAGGGGTTGATTGTGGGGGGGATGCGGTATGTGTTTACTCCGGATATTTGGCCGGTTTTGAAACGGTTAAAACCGAGCCGTGAGGGAGAAATTTGGCTTTCGGAAGCGGCCAACGCGTTGGCGCAGAAGAGGCCATTTTATGCGTATGAATATGAGGGAAAATATTTTGATACGGGCAATCCGCGAGCTTTATTAAAGACCGCGGTTTATTTCGCGGAGAAGTTTTCATCCGGAGTAGCGAAATGAACCCGATAGGGTGAATTTCGCGCCGTTGACAAATCAGGTTAATAGAACACGGATTTAACGAATTAAACTGATTTTAACGAATTTTTGGCCAATTTAATCGTAATTCGTTCCAATTCGTTAAATCTGTTCAATCCGTGTATCTATTTACGTGTCTTTGAATAATTACGTTTCGTAATTCACGGTAATTGGTAAATGGAAATTGGTAAATTAAGTTGATATGAGGAAAATTTCTATAATTTTTATTATTGCCGCGGTTTTTGTTTTTGTTTTCTCCGCTTTATCCGTCTATGCGCAAGATGAAGATGGAGCGGTTGCGGACGGTTCTTCTTCACAGGTCGCACAAGGACAACCTGGTACCTGCCAGTGCCATTATTCTGTTTCTGGTTTACTTTGCAATACAGAAGGCGACATTGCAGTAACAATAGGCAGCTCGATTTCTGTCGCGGATGTGTTCGAAATGATAGATATTCCACTCAATTGCAGTATAGTCGCGAACTTTGCTCGGAATTTTATTTATAATGATAGTAGTTATAGAAATCAATTTCAAGTTACTAGTGAGAATTGCGCTGGAGTCAATACCAGCGGAAATCAGCTATCGTATGATTATTCTTTGATTTGTACTGTTGAAGATGAAACGGCGACGGGAGGATCCTCTCCCTCGGACGGACAGAGTCAATCGGGTGGAGAAGGCGAACCGCAGCCCAACATCGCGACGGTCGTGAGCCGGCTCCAAAACCTCCAGCAGTTCAGCAATTTGCCTCCGAACAAAGAACTGCAGACTATGCTGGGCAAGTTTATTGGGTTTTTGATGGGGATTACCGGGGCGGCCGGGTTGGCTATGTTTATCTACGCCGGATTTACTTGGATGATTTCGCAGGGCGCCGCGGAAAAACAAAAAAAGGCGATGCAGATTATGATCTGGACATCGCTTGGCATTATCGCCACGCTTGCGAGTTATATTCTTGTCAAATTTTTGTTTGAGGCGTTTGGGATATAGAAATTGGAAACTGGAAACTGGAAACTGGAAATAAGCAACCAGCATTCAGTAAACGGCAATAAAGCAGAGTAAAACAAAAAGAAACTAGAAACTAGAAACTAGAAACAAGTGTTTGACGCCAAATTACCAATTACCAGTTTCGTGTTTCTATTCTAGTTGAATTCAAAGCGCGTATGAGGAGAGATAAAAAAATAATACTTGCCGGCGCCGTTGTTTTGGTTAGTTGTTTTTTTTATTCAAAGATTGTTTTGGCAGAAAATTTAGACGATACACGGAGATCGTTTGAGCAGGTAGAAGAGGAGGAATCAACAAGAGTGGGGACATGCCTTTATGTTTTGTATGACGGAGAAGGGGCGTCTGCCCAGCCCATCGGGCCGCAGTGTGATTATGTCATGGATTATGAACTTGATGATTACGCAGAAGTAGGGGGGGAGGGAGGTACCGTTTTCAGAAACAATCCTTTTAGAAGCGGGGAGGCGGCTTGTGTTCAAAGGCGATGTAACGGGGATATTTACAGCGGCAATCATCGCGGGTGCGGATATAATGAAGGCCTTTCGCCTGATTGCGACGGAAGAATTCAGCGATATCGCGAGTTTAATCAGCCAATAGTTGAGGATCAAGAGCGACAAAGGGCTATACAAGCGGGAGAAGAGGTGACGCCGTATGGTTTTTATGGGATTGATGTAGACAGGTGCCAAGTTGATAATGATGTCCCGGCGTCCATTCGCACATATTTGTTATTAGAAGAAGAGGAACCAGCATGTAAATGCCGAGTTAGATTTGTTGGCACATTTAATGAAAATCAAAGTTATGATGGAAACAGGAATGCGTGCGGATTGGATCAGGAACAATATTTTCCATTCTATGAGGCCATTGATCCTATCCAATTTTTTACTGAAAATGTTCTTCTTCAGTTTAATCAGCCTTCTTTTTTTAGATCCAACGGTGAGGCTGGGCGATGTCTGCCGATTCGGTTTACTGATGAAGAACAAGGGCGGATCGTTTCTAATCCTATATTAAATAATCCAGAAGTAAGATTTTTACATCTAGAAGATCAAAATAACCCAGAGAATTACGAAGAGGTCGCGAATGGGCTGCGGGTGCTTCTTTCAGGCTACAGATTCTGCAATCAAGATAGCGTCTTTACCACTTTCAAAGAAATCACTCTTAATCCTTTTATTCTTGGCCCCAACCCTGTTCTTCCAGAACCGCCAGAACCGCTCACCGGGTACCAAGGCATACCTTTTTCTCTGCCGGACGCCACCTCTTTGAACCAATTTTTTAGCGGCACCAGCTTGGCGCAGATAGTCGGACGATTGCTGAATTTGGCTTTTGTGTTTTTTGTGGGCGCCGCGGCATTGGGTATGTTTATTTATTCCGGCGTACTGGTGATGACCGCCGCCGGAAACGCGGAAAAGCACAAGAAAGCGTTCCAAATCATGCTCTGGACAACCCTTGGCGTTATTGCGATGCTCTCTGCTTATATTATTGTTAGTTTTGTGTTTGGGGCGTTTGGATGATCCGACAACCATGCCCATGACACGACAACCCTACCCGCCAGCCATTGACGCGAGCAACCCTACCCCCGCCCTCCCCCAACCCTGTCTACAACCCGACAACCCTACCCCCGCCCTCCCAAAACCCTGCCCACCACCCGACAACCCTACCCCCGCCCTCCCCTTATGAAAGGGGAAGGGGGAAGGAATGGTGTGTAAAAATCTTACTTTTTAATTCACTCGCAAAGCCCCTTTCCCTTCATAAGGGAAAGGGGTTGGGGATAGGGTTGATCGCGGACTACCAATCAGAGCATTACTATGCGCACGCCCTTTAAACAGTATAAACAGCTGATAAATGAGAGAGCCAGACAATTACGCAACAACCCAACCCCAGCTGAAGCGAAATTTTGGGAAGATTTAAGAAGAAGGCAATTTTGCGGTTTAAAATTTCTTCGACAACACCCCATTCTTTTCCTCGCCAATAATCGCGTTCATTTCTTCCTCACTGATTTTTATTGCCATAAATATAAACTAATAATCGAAATAGACGGCGATATTCATGATAAAAAAGAACAGCAAGAATATGATCTGATGCGAGAAGAAACATTAAAAGAAATGGGATTTAAAATTTTGAGATTTAAGAATGAAGAGGTGGTTCAAAATATAGATTTGGTAATTAATAAATTAGAGCGTTACATTTAAAAAATTATTATTGTTTGGGATAAGAAACAGCGAAATTTTGAATAGAAAAAAATAGGTTGTTCGTAGTTCGACAACCCTACCCCCGCCCTCCCCTTATGAAAGGGGGAGGGGGAGGGATGGTGAGTTGAAATCTTACTTTTTAATTCACTCGCAAAGCCCCTTGCCCTTCAATAAGGGAAAGGGGTTGGGGATAGGGTTGATCGCGGATTACCAACTAGAGTTTCATTATTTCCTATTTCCCATTATTTCAATCGTTATTTCCCTATTTCCTATTTCTATTATTTTTGCTATAATATCCCCGTATGCTAAAAAAATATTCTCTTTTTTTAATAATATTCTTTTTTCTTTTAACAGCTGGTTTTGGTTGCAAAGGATTGACATCGGAACAGCAGGCCGCGGTTAAGCCGATAACTTTGAATTACTGGACGGTTTTTAATGATGTGCTGACATTGAATGAATTTGCCGCGGAATACAAAAAGATCCGGCCGTATGTAACTGTCAATGTGCGGCAGGTGCGGCAGGGCGAGTTTGATAATTTGTTTGTCAACGCTCTGGCTGATGATGTGGGCCCGGATATCGCGTCAATCCATATTTATGATTTGGGTAAATATCAAAACCGGCTCGCGGTTATGCCTCCGGCGGTAACGGTCGCGAATATATATGTAAAAGGAGAATATGTAAAAGAAACTATTGTAGAGCAGAGCATAGAGGCCATGCCGAGCTTGTCTAATATTCAGCGGGATTTTGTCAGCGCGGTTCAAGGTGATATAATTATGGACGGCGGAGTTTACGGGCTTCCTTTGGCATTTGATACTTTGGCAATATATTATAATCGGGATCTGCTTGACAAGGCAGGCATTCCGGAGCCGCCGGCGACTTGGGACGAGTTTCTTGACGCGGTGAAAAAGACGACCAAGTTTAATAAAGACGGAGACATCATCCAATCGGGCGTTGCCATGGGCGTTGGCAACAATATCAGCAATGCTTTTGACATCCTGTCGCTCTTGATGCTGCAAAACCGAGTGACAATGGCGCAAGGCAAGACAATTACTTTCGCGGCCGGGTTGAATCGCGGGGCCGCGAATCATCCGACTTTGCAGGCTCTGCGCTTTTATACGGATTTTGCCCAGCCGACCAAAGACGTGTATTCATGGAACGAAGATCTGGACGACGCGCTGACCGAATTTTTGCTGGGCAAGAGCGTATTTTATCTGGGTTTTGCCTACGATCGAGCCAGAATCCGTTCCCGCGCCCCGTGGATGAATTTGGAAGTTATTTCCGCGCCGCAATTGAATGAATCAGCGCCGGTGAATGTGGCGAATTATTGGGTTGAGTCGGTGGTGAAAAAATCAGAAAATCAAAATGAAGCATGGGATTTTATCCGTTTTATAACTACCGATAATAATATAAAAAGATACACTGACCGGACTGGCCAGCCGAGTCCCCTTCGGTCGCAGATTGCGGATCAGGCAGAGAGCCCGATTTTGGGGCCGTTTGCTTCGCAAGCCTTGACCGCGCAGAATTGGTACCATGGCAAAGATATCGCTTCGGCCAAGAAAGCTTTCGCGGATTTGGCGCATGCCCATCTCCAGCCATACGGCGCGAACGAGAATCCGCTGGAGCGGGACGCGAGGCTGGTTGATTGGGCGGCGCAGGTGATACAGCAGACGATGTAGCGATGGTGGAAATTGTCCCGCAGTGAGCCCCGTAGCGAACGGGGCCCCGACTCCATTGCGGGGCGGGATCCCGCTCACTGCGGGAGAAATTAGAAATTGTAAATATCGAAGATTAAGATTGAGATTGAGATTGGAAGTTCGTAATTTTCTTTGATTACGATACCCTGTCCGCAATAAGGAGTATCAGATTGAGCTCGCGCGAAATCTGATTGGCTAATCGGTTGAATTTCGTGCGAACTCAATTCCACATTCCACTTGAACACAAAGCATTAGTAGGCGTTGTTCTAACACTATGGCAAGCAAGATATTATTTAAAAAAATAAATTGGAAGTTAGTATTATTTTTTTTAGCGTCGTTTTTAGTTATTATGGCGGCGCCTGTGTCTGTTGCTGCGGAAGATTGTGTAGAGGGAGCGGTGGGTGATTACGCGGTAATAGAGTGTTCAGAAACTTGCGATAATGGAGATAAAGAGGGATATGAATTTGCTAATCTAATATCAAATGAAGTGTGTACGCCTCCGACACAGATATGCTGTATATTTAGCAATAATCCGCCTGATGATAACGGCACTGATGGGGAAGGGCAAGCACCGGCCGGCGGTTCGGGCGGTTCAGCATCTGGCGATTCGGAAGAGAGTCTTGGGACAGGTATTATCAATCCGTGCGCTTTGCGAAATCCGCCGACTGACAGCGAGGGAATTGGCGGGTATTGCGATGATGTGAATGATCTCTTGGTCCAGTTGATTATGATCGCCGAAAACATGTTTAAGGTGGTGGGGGCGTTGGCTTTTTTCTTTTTTATCTATGGCGGATTGACTATTTTGCTGTCTATGGGAGACGCTTCAAAAGCGAAAAAAGGGCATCAGATATTGCTCTCGGCTGTCATTGGCCTGTTGATCGCCTTTAGCGCGTATTTGTTGATTGATTTTGTGCTGGACGCGATGGGGGTGGTAGAGGGGTTTAGGGGGATTGGGTGATTTTTTACAATGTCATTCCGAGCGAAGTGAACGAGCTCGCGCGAGTGAACGCAGTCGAGGAATCCCTTAACGCATGTAATCATGTAATATAGACGCTGTTGCAAATTCACTCGTTAAGGGATTCCTCGACTCCGTCCCGATGCGAATCGGGACTACGCTCGGAATGACATTGGTGCCAAACGCGTAAGTCCTAAGCTTAATAAAATCGCAGTACAGCCGAAAAAATCAACAAGACTAATTTCTCCCGCAGTAAGCGGGATCCCGCTCGCTGCGGGACAATCACCAATCACCAATCACCAATTTCCAATTTCCAATTTCTAGTTTCTAATTTCCAATCACTATCACTATGAATCGTCCAATCCGAATAACAATTTTTATTTTCTTTTTGGTGATTTCTTTGTTTGTTGGTATGGGTGTTGTTAAATCAGAAGTAGCGACCCAGTCAGCATCAGGCGCTGGCACGTATCAACCATCGCCTCCGGTGCGGCTGGACAATCCTTTGGGAGATGATAATAAAGATATTCCTACCATTATTGGAAACGCGATAAAAGTGATATTGGGATTGCTCGGGACCCTTACCCTTTTTGTTTTTGTTGACGGCGCTTTTAGTTGGGTTACTTCGGCGGGTTATCCACAGCGGGTGCAAAAAGGCGCGAAAACAATGCTATTTGCGGTCGCGGGTCTATTTATTATTTTTGCGTCTTATGCTATGCTAGAGGTGTTGTTTAGAATAATGGAAACGAAGGGAGGGTAGTTGGCACCAATGTCTGGCACCAATGTCATTCCGAGCGAAGTGAATCCCGATTCGCATCGGGATGAACGCAGCCGAGGAATCCCTTAACGAGTGAATATGCAACAACGTTGGTATTGTGTCTACATTAGGACTTACGCGTTTGGCATCAATGTCATTCCGAGTCCATTCGACTTCTTTCGGTCGCTCAGGGCAGGCTCGGAGCCGAGAGCTTGCCCTGAGCGAAGCCGAATGGGAATCCATTAACGCACGGTTTATGTGGATATTACATTAGCGTAGGAACCTTCTTTAAGGGATTCCTCGACTGCGTTCACTCGCGCGAGCTCGTTCACTCCGCTCGGAATGACAAACGCGTAAGTCCTAATCTTAACCAAGAAAGGGGGTGAGAACATGTATAGAATAGCAACATTAGCAAAATACAAATCAACTGTCATCGTGGCAATAGCGATAGCAATGTCGGTGGTAATATATTTGGCCGGAGCGCCGACAGCATACGGCGCTTGTACTACCAACGCGGAGTGCGTGGCCAGCGTGGGCGCTGGTTCAACGTGCGTTGGGGGCGCATGTACGGTAGTTGCGGGAGCAACAGTAGGCAGCACATGTGATCCTGTGACTGATCCATTTTGCATCAAGCCTATCCAAGATACAACCAAGCTTGGCAAACAAGGTTTGCAGACGACTGTGGCAAGCATTATCAATGTAGCTTTGAGCTTGCTCGGCATCGTCGCGGTGGTGATTATATTAGTTGGCGGATTCAAGTGGATGTTGGCTGGCGGAAATGACGAGAAGACGCAGGAAGCGCGCAAGCTGATCTTTGCTGGAATTATCGGTTTGGCGATAGTATTGTCAGCATTCGCGATTGCCAAGTTTGTTCTTAAAGCTCTTTCGGATGCTACGATGTCAGGCACGGTGCCGCTTTAATCCGTCTACGCCTGCGGGCTGCGCCGGACAAGTTCCGTTTAATAAAATTTCAAAGGGGGCAGAGCAATGGATCATATCTAAAAGATACCTCTGCCCCTTCTTGAGGGTAATTGTTGTCAGATCATTGTTTAATGATTGATGATCAATGGTCAGAAAATGTTTTTGTCTGGTTATTGATTATTAGCGTTGGCCGATAGGCGATAGGCGATACAACTTTACAACTTTACAACTTACTACTAAACAACCACTAATTAAAAAAAAATATGCCATACGCAAAAAAACGAATTTTATCCGTTCTCATGACTGCCAGCGTTGTTGTTTTTACGTTGTTTTTGTTCCAGCCGGCGCTTGCCGATCCTTTAGTAGAGGGCGGTAGTGGCTGCACAGAGTTTGACCCAAGCGATCCGTATGGAATAAAATGCGGAGAAGCTACCAAACTTTCCACCACTGACCCGCGCCTTTTGGTCGGACGGATTATCAATGTCGCGCTCAGCCTGCTCGGGATACTCTCGGTGGTCATCATTGTTTACGCCGGATTCAAGTGGATGACATCGGGCGGAAACGAGGAGAACGCGAAAAGCGCGCAAAAGATTCTCATGGCCGCGGTTATCGGCCTGGTTATTATCTTGTCCGCGTACGCGATCAGCAATTTTATATTAAAAGAGCTGTATAAGGCAACGACCGGAGAGAGCGCGTATCCGCAATAATAAAATATACCCCAGTGTCATTCCGAGCGTAGTCCCGATTCGCATCGGGACGGAGCCGAGGAATCCCTTAACGAGTGAATATGCAATAGCGTCTATATTATTACATGCGTTAAGGGATTCCTCGGCTCCGTTCATCCCGATGCGAATCGGGATTCACTTCGCTCGGAATGACAAACGTGTAAATCCTAATTATTTCCCCATTTCCCCATTTCCAATTTCTAATTTCCAATTTATGTTTAAAACAAAAACCGCGTTTATTATTTCAGCAATCATTTTTTCTTTTGTATTTTTTGTACCCCTGACAGCAACCTTTGCGGGAGATTATGGCCTTAGCGAGACGGCCACGGCGGCCGGTCTTATTCCCAAATATCAAGGCTCAATGATGGTCCTAGCCGGCAATGTTATCGGCGCGGGTCTATCTATGATTGGCGTCTTGTTTTTTGTCTTGATGGTCTACGCCGGGATTCTCTGGATGACTGCCCGCGGCAATGAAGAGCATACCAAGAAGGCGCTGAATACCATTATCGCGGCGTCCATCGGCATGGTGATTGTGCTGGCGTCTTATGCCATTACCAGTTTTGTCTTAAAAAGCGTGGAAGGCGGAGCGATTGGCAGTGAAGCGGTGGAAAGTGGTGGAGATAGTATGGGTAATACTGGAACTGGTGCTGATACATGTCCTTCTGGCACGCACCTAATGGATGATGGAGAGTGTATGGCTAATAGCGTGGAAGGCGGAGCGATTGGCAGTGAAGTGGAGCAGGATGTTCCTCCTGTTCCTCCTGTTGAGGGGGGGGGTATGTGAAAGTACTTCTGACTGCACTGGTGAACAATTATGCGATTTTCTACGTAATATCTGTATTACCCCGCAGCAAGTAGGAGAGCGGTGCCAGACAATGGGGGCAAGATGTGCCGAAAGTTTAGTGTGTTATAGAGGTGTTTGTATCATCCCCGCCATTTAATCTCCACCTGTCTCAACGGAGGGTAGTGCAGTATACAATTTTATGTTATTCGTGAATCGGAAAAGATTAGTAATCAGCATATTTATATTTGGAATATTAGTTTTAGCTCCTTTGTTGGTTTTTGCAGAACCCCCTCCTAATGTCCTCGATGCCGGCCGTTTTTTAGGGGAGACTGTTGATCGGACTGGCGTGGCGAAAACAGATGTGGTGAGCGCCACCGGAGAGGCAGTGAGGATATTGTTAACCACGGTGGGCATATTCTTTTTTGTACTAGTGTTCTATGCCGGATTTCGCTGGATGACGGCGCGGGGAGAAGAAGAAGCCGCGACCAAAGCGCGAAAGACTCTGATCGCGGCGGTTATCGGTTTGGTCTTGATTGTCAGCGCGTACGGGATGTCGGTAATTGTGTCTACTGGACTTTTGAAAGGAACGGAGCCGTCTGAAGAACCTGCGGGAAGCATTGGCGGCGGGTATGATTCCGGCAGTGTGGAGACCGGATGCTGTTTTGACGAGGTGCAAAGGCAAAGAAGCAATGAATCGTGGGATTTTCTTGATTCGCCAAACAAGTATTGGACCTGGCGCATCACCACCCAAGAGGATTGCCGAGCGCGGGGAGAAACTCCGGAACCGCCGGAAGATGTGTTAGTTGGTCCCACGCACTGGGATTGGCGCGGAGATTTGAATGCCGAAGGGTGTGAAGCAGAATTTGAACGGCGTTACGCGGAGGATATATTTTGACTGTGAAATTGTGAAACTGGAAATTGGAAATTAGAAATTGGAAAGCGATTGGTTGACGTCAATGTCATTCCGAGCGAAGTGAATCCCGATTCGCATCGGGATGAACGCAGCCGAGGAATCCCTTAACGAGTGAATATGCAACAACGTTTGTATTATATCTATATCATGGCCAGCCCGAGCGGCACACTTTATATCGGCGTCACCAACAATATCGCGCGAAGAAACTTTCAACACAGATTCAAATTAAACAACGGTTTTACCAGAAAATATAATTGTTCAAAATTGATATATTGGGAAGAATATCACGACATACGTGAAGCAATTGCCAGAGAGAAACAATTGAAAAAATGGTCAAGAAAGAAGAAAGAAACATTGATTAAGCAGAAAAATCCGCATTGGGAAGATTACGGGAGCTTGTTAATAAACGCGCGTTAAGGGATTCCTCCACTCTCCGCCAGCTGGCGGATCGGTCGGAATGACAAATGTGAAAACGCGCGTTAAGGGATTCCCCTCGGCGGAGTTTATCCTGAGCGCAGCCGAAGGGCTCAGGGCAAGCTCTCGGCTCCGAGCCTGCCCTGAGCGACCGAAGGGAGTCGAATGGGCTTGGAATGACAAATGCGTAATTCACAGAAATCTATGAAATACACTATCTTCATCATTATCTTTTTTTCAACAATATTGTTTGTTCCGTCTGGCGCGCTGGCAGAGGGGAGTCTTGGCGACGCGAAGTTAAATCTTGGCAGCGCCGGCGCGCGAGCAGGCACGGCTAAATTGGATAATATCGGCAGTATAGCGGGAAGAGCGATAAATATCGCTCTAACGCTATTGGGTTTGGTTTTTCTTATTTTAATGGTCTATGCCGGCTATCTGTGGATGATCGCCCGCGGAGAAGAAGAAAAAGTGAAAAAAGCGCAAAAAATTATTATTGACAGCTTGATCGGCCTAGTGATTGTGATCTCCGCGTACGCGATTACGTTTTTAGTGATGAGCAAATTTGGAAATTAGTGATTGGAAATTGGAAATTGGAAACTGGAAATTAGAAACTGGAAATTGGAAATTAGAAACTGGAAATTGGAAATTGGAAATTAGAAACTGGAAATTGGAAACTGGAAACTGGAAATTGGAAACTGGAAATTGGAAACTGGAAACTGGAAATTGGAAATTAGAAATTGGAAAATGGAAAATGGAAAATGGAAAATAGGTTGAATTACGAAACACTGTGAGAGGTTATGAACTTGTAGCGAGTTATTTTAAATATTGCACTTTACGTGGCCAAAAAATTTGTACATATTTTGGGCTGTCATTCCCGCCCCCGCTTGCGCGAGGATAAACTCCGGCGGGAATCCAGTCGTAAGGCGATTGCTGGATTCCCGCCTCCGCGGGAATGACAGTTGTGAAAACTCGCTATGAGTTCAAAGTAATTTCCAATTTCCAGTTTCCAATTTCCAATTTCTATTTTCCAATTTCCAATTTCTATTTTCTCCCGCAGTAAGCGGGATCCCGCTCACTGCGGGACATTTTCTAATTTCCCTATTATTATGAAAAAATTAGTCTTGGTATCAAGTTTATTGTTTTTCTTTGTTTTAACTCCGATAACGGTCAGCGCCATTGATCTTGGCGATAATCTTTTGAAAAGCGCGGCGAGAGAAGCGGGTTATGACGCGGCTGGGACCACGGAAACGACTTTTGCCCAAAAGATTGGCGTTGTGGTGCAGACCGCGATGGCTTTTTTGGGCATTATCTTTACCGCGCTTTTGGTTTACGCCGGATTTACTTGGATGCTGGCGCGCGGGGATGAAGAAAAAGCCAAGAAAGCGCAGGGGATTATCCGGATGGCGATAATCGGGCTGATTATCATTTTGGCGTCGTACAGCATTTCTTATTTTGTGTTAAAGGCTCTGCTTTAGAAAGCCCGCTTCATTGCGGCTTCCGCTCTGGGTGACGTGCTTAAATTACTTTGAATTACGAAACTCCTAAAATTGTCATCAAATTGTCCCACAATGTAACAATGACCAGTGATAAATCAGCAATCTGAAATCTAAAATCTAAAATTAGTAAACTCTTAAACTCTTCAACCCATAAACCCAAACGATATGAGAGGGGCAATTATTTTCAGTATCATGATTTGTATTGCAGCGGTGGCTATTTTTTTGTTTAGCTATGTCCCGGTATTTGCGGATGAGGCGGCAGATTCAGGATTGAGCGGCCAAGTTTTGGGCCAGCTCAATGCCGGCGCCGGGGCGGAAGCAACAGAAAAACCGCTTGATCCGCGTCTGATTGTTGCGTATGTAATTCAGGTGGCGCTTGCTCTATTGGGAATTATTTTTATTTTTCTTTTGCTCATGAGCGGATACTGGTTCCTTACCGCCCGCGGCGAAGAGGAAAAAGTAAATAAAGCCAAATCAACCGTAACTCGCGCGATAATCGGACTTTTGGTCGTTATGCTGGCATATGCTCTAGTAGCGTATTTGCTTGGCGGATTAGAGGGGGTGGTCAAAGATGGTAATAATTTTTTTAGCAGAAGAAGGCTTTAGAGGATTTAAATTAGTGATTGGAAATTGTCCCGCAGCGAGCGGGATCCCGCTCGCTGCGGGAGAAATTAGAAATTAGAAATTAGAAACTGGAAATATGAAGAAAAAAAGTTTATTTTTTTTGGCGCTATTGATTGTTGCGGGTTTTTTGCTGGCAAGTTTTTTTCATTTTACGCCGGTTAGGGCGCAATCGGATATTCAAGCCCAGACCGAAGCTTTTGCCGGGCCGGAGGGGGCGGGATTTGTAGAATCAAACCAGCAACAGCCGGAAGATCCAAGGTATTTATTCGGATTATTTATCAGAGTCGCGTTTGGCTTTCTCGCCATAGCAATGGTTGGTTATCTGATTTATGGAGGTTATTTGGTTATGACGAGCGGGGGGCAGGAAGAGAAGATGACCAAAGGCAAAAAAACATTGTTTACCGCGATATTGGGCAGTATCATTATATTATCTGCGTATAGTATTACCATATATGTTTTCAAAATCGCCAAAGGCGAGAGCGGATGGGAAGAAGGCATCCATGTCCGTCCGGATGAAACCGCGCCGCGGGATATTCGCGACCAGCGAAGCGATAGAGATGTACTTTGCTGGTGGATTTTTTGCTAGAAATGATTGAGAGATATACCCCTTCGCCTTATTAATTCCGATCCGCCTTTTGGGCGGATTAAATTCTAATTATTTTGTTAAGTTTTAGCTATAATTTAACGTTAAGCTACGGGGTATTATACGGAATTTAAATAGCAATTGAGTATAAATAAAAAAAGACTCATGGGATCAAACAGAGTCTTTTTTTGTATTGTCGTTTTAGGCTGTAAAAGCTATTTTATATCCAATCTTTTTTCAATCACATCCTGACTTGAGCAAATTAGTACTGCGTCTATGCATAAAATTCCTTGTAAATAAGCCCTCTTTCCCTCAGTCTTTATAGAAATATAGCGACTTTACTTGATATTTAGAAACATATTGCTTAGTACCACAAAAATGATTTTTTTTAACCAATTTTTGCTCTATTAAGCCAAATTTATTTTTACTAAAAACAGTTTGCACAAGTCAGGACTCGCTATGCCCGTCTGTCCGCAGACCCAAGATGACAACCGCGCCAGGGATGGCAGCCCGACAACTCATCCTCTGTCTCCTTCCCTTATGAAGGGAAGGAGGACTCATTAAGAGGGTTTTTGTCCTTAATTCAATCGTTAATATCTTTTCCTTTTTGAGAAAGGGAAACCAGCGATTAAATTTTAGTTGATCTTGCTTAACGGGTTCCCTTTCCCTTCATAAGGGAAAGGGACAGGGATAGAGTTGTCGGGCTGCCGCGTTGATCGGTTTTCCACCCAACAGGGGAATGTCGCCGAACGCCATTTTGTCATCAACTTGTCATTCCCGCCCCCGCCTGCGCGAGGATAAACTCCGGCGGGAATCCAGAAACATGGCTAACTTATAAGTAAGACGAGGCGACTGGATTCCCGCCTCCGCGGGAATGACAAAAATAGGCTATTTCGTAATTCAAAGTACTCAATCAATGTAGACGTAATACAAACGTTGTTGCATATTCACTCGTTAAGGGATTCCTCGACTTCGCCCCGATGCGAATCGGGACTCCGCTCGGAATGACAAATGGGTAAGTCCTAATCCAATCTTTTCTCAATTACGTCAAGGATAATTTTTGCCGCGTTTTTTACTTCGTCTATTTGCGGTTTGGGAGCGGGAGGGTGATGCGCGTAATACAGCAGGTCGGCGCTGTTCCTGGCCACATTTCCCATGCCGTTTGATAAAATATAATCCGCGTTATGCTCCTCTTGCCCGGGAATGGGATCAATTATTATTATCGGCTTGCCAAGGGTAATGCATTCGGTGGCGGTGATTCCTCCGGGTTTGGTAATAATGAGATCAGACAGGCGCATATATTCGTCAATGGCGTCGGTCCATCCTAAAGGGTAAAATTTTATCTGGCTGGGTGGTTTGAGTTTTTTCAATTTGTTTTCCATTTTTTTATTTTTTCCGGCAATGGCGATAATATTTATTTGTTCCGCCAGACCAAAAAGGATTTTTATTATTTTACCAATCTTGGTTGTGCCATGGCCGCCGGATAAGACAAGAATAGTTTTGCGAGTTTTGTCAATGTTATAATTTTGCTGCAGTCGGGCGATGGATTTTTTTTCGTAAAACGCCGGATCAACCGGTATGCCGCTCACAAAAATATTTTCTTGCGGAATGCCTTTCTGGTTCAGTTTCCATTTTATTTTTGGGGTAGCGACAAAATAATCTTGATTTTTTGAACTGATCCACAGCTCATGCGTGTTGTAATCGGTGATAATAGTGCCGATTGGCAGTTTTATTTTATTTTTTTCAATAAAGTTTACAATAGTATTGGCAGAAATAAGGTGCGTGCAAAGAACATAATCCGGTTGATATTTTTTAACAAAAAGAAGCAGTTTTTCTGAATTCATTTTTTCTATTATTTTTGCAAATTGCGCAAATTGTTTTTTTCCTCTCGGCGTGTCGGCTTTTCGGTATAAAAAGCCATAAAGTTCCGGCCATTGGCTCGCCATTATAGCATAAGCGCCAAAAACCGCTTTTCTGGTGGCCAGATTGGTATAATCAACCAGATCAATGTGTTTTGCTTCCAGCTTGGGATAAAAAAGCCTGGCGGTTTTTTCTATTGCTTCAGCGGCCCGCACATGGCCCGAGCCGGCGGAAACGGAAATGATCAGAAGTTTTTTCATAAATTACTTGGATTCAACTTTTTAACGCAACAATACTATCTGTAATTGTCATAAGGAGCGCCGAATTGAATGTCGCAGTGAAATTCGGCTGGCAAATCAGCAAAAGGGTCAAATTTCTCCGCCGATTGGCGGATCAATTTGACACTCCACCTATTGTACAAGTGTGGCGTTAGATTTTGGAGTCAAACTTATCCAAAAATCAAAAGAAACATCATGATTCCAATGCCAGCCATAAAAGCAAGCAGTTGAAGCAATGATTGGGATGTCTGGATTTTTTCTTTGTGGAGCTCTGGTATCAGATCGCTCCCCGCAATGTAGATAAAGTTGCCGGCGGCGAAAGGGATTAAGAAAAAAGTGAGATTTTCTGTATATGAATTGAGCGCCAGCGCAACGATCGCTCCCGCGACTGCCAAAAGAGCGGTGGCAAAGTTTACCAGCAGAGCTTTTGCCTTGGTAAATCCGCCATGCAAGAGAACCCCAAAGTCGCCTATTTCTTGAGGAATTTCATGAAGGATTACCGCGAGAGTGGTGGCAATGCCAATCGGAATGCTGATTAGATAACTCGCGCCGATAATCAGTCCATCAATAAAATTGTGGATGCTGTCGCCGAAAAGATTGGTCAAAACGAATGGATGCAGATGTCCTTCTTCGCAATCGCCGTGATGGCAATGCCGCCAATGGATAATTTTTTCTACAATAAATAAAAATATAATTCCCAGGAGAATATAAAAAGAAGCCATTCGCCCCAATCCGCGCTCTCGCGCTATTTCCGGCAATAAATGAATAAATACATCTCCAAACAGGGCGCCGGCAGAAAAGCTTACCAGATAAAGCAGTATTTTTTTCAGTCTTTCAGCATTAATTGAAATGGCCAGCGCCCCGATAAAAGATATGAGGCTGACTAGAAAAACGCTTAATAACGCATATATTGTAATCATATAGATTTAGAAATTACCCGTTTGGCGTCAATGTCATTCCGGAATGACAAACAGGTAAGTACTAAGATTAATATTCACCATCTATTCTAACAGAAATAGATTAAATTAAAAAGATCCGCAACTAAAAAAGACCGCTAACAGCCTTTTTTTATTTAGACCCCTATTGGGGTGGCCAACGGGAATTGAACCCGTACTGCGAGTTCCACAAACTCGCGTGATAACCATTTCACTATGGCCACCCCGGTAGGGGCCTAGGAACGGGTGAAAGTATAGAGGGGAACCGGACGTTTGTCAATGTTAAGATTTTTTATAAATTCACCCGCTTATTTAATTCACCTAATTCACCTAATTTCTAATTCACCTAATAAAATATCCAATACCCAATATTTCACAAATAATCAGATAATCGACCAAGAAAGGATTTGGACGTTGGTAATTTGGGATTTTATTAGAAATTATTAACGTAGGTGAATAAACAAACGGGTGAATTATTTAGATCATTTATTCCCCATTCTCTCAAACGCCCGCAACACTTCCAGCGGCACGGCGAAGATGACGGTGTTTGATTGGTCAGACGAGAGATCATTGATGGTGGAAAGAGTGCGTAAGTGAAGGGCGCCAGGGGCGGAAGAAAGAATGCCGGCGGCTTTTGAGATATTGTCCGCGGCCATTACTTCTCCTTGCGACTTGATGATCACCGCTCTTTTCTCTCTTTCCGCTTCCGCTTGCTTGGCAATCACTCTTTGCATGTCATCCGGCAGAATGATGTCTTTTAGTTCCACGCTTTCCACTTTTATTCCCCAGGGATCGCTGGCTTGGTCAACAATGGTTTTGATTTTTTCCGCGGCGATTTCACGATTGGCCAAGAGATCATCAAGCTCCATCTGTCCGACCACATTGCGCATGGTGGTCTGGGCCAGCTGGCTCACCGCGTACCAAAAGTTTTCTACTTCCAGCACTGCTTTGGAAGCGTCCGACACTTTGTAATAAATGACGGCGTTGATTTTGGCCGAGACATTGTCTTTGGTAATGGCCTCTTGGAGCGGCACGTCCACGGCTTTGACGCGGATGTCAACTTTGGTCATGCTCTGAATGATGGGAATGATTAACCGCCAGCCGGGGTTAACGACCCGGACATATTTTCCCAGCTGAAATTTTACGCCGCGCTGGTATTGGTTCACCTGCCTGATACTGATGAGGAGGACGAAACCGACGATGACGGCGAGGATGAGGGGGGTGTTCATAGATGAGTGAGTTATGAATTATGATTATTTTTTGATTGCAGATTTTAGATTTATGATTTTTGATTGTTGGAATATAATTCACACACTGGCTAAATCTAAAATCATAAATCTGAAATCTAAAATCACAAGTGGGCCCAGCAGGAATCGAACCCGCATATCCAGCTTAGAAGGCTGGTGTTCTATCCATTGAACTATGGGCCCATCTGAAAATTCACCTAATTTCTAATTCACCTAATTCACCTAATAAAATTTCCAATTTCCAATTTTTTAATTTGACATTTTATTAGGTGAATTAGGTGAATTTTAACTCCCCCAGTTTACCTTTTTTTTGCTAAATTGTCAATCATTACCCCGTTCCTTCCCATGAAACCTCTTGTGCACGTTCCACAACTCTTTGTCTGTAATATGCGTATAAATTTGCGTAGTGGTGATTGACGAATGCCCTAGCATAGCCTGAACGCTTCTGATATCCGCGCCGTTTTGCAGTAAATCGGTAGCATAAGAATGGCGCAAGGTGTGCGGCGTTACCGATTTTGTTATACCCGCGGCCCGAGCATACTTTTGCACCGCTCGTTGCACCGATCGCGCCGTCAACGGCTGGTCAATTATTTCTTTATTTCCATATTTCTTTATTTCTTTTTTATTTCCGCTCCGTTTATCGTGTGAGACAAATAAGCAGGGATTAAAATCTTTACGCAACTCAAGATATTTTTTTACCCAATACTTCGCTTGTTCAGACAAAAATACCACCCGCGCCTTCCGCCCCTTGCCAATTACAGTAAATTCATCCTTTTTCAAATTGACATCTTCTTTTTTTAAATTAATCAATTCCGAAACGCGCAAGCCGGTGGAAAATAGAAGTTCCAGCAGGGCCTTATCTCTGAAGGCGATAAGGGAGGGAGAGTCGATTGGTTTATTGGTTGTAGTGTTGCGGTGTTGCGGTGTTGTAGTGTTGTGGTGTTGTAGTGTTGTGGCGCTAATGTGTTTCAGCGGCGCTTCCAAAATCGCGTTCAGATCGCTTCCTTCCAAAAAAGAAATATCCCGATCCGGCATTTTCATGAGTTCAATTTTTTCTGGAGAGAGGGTTTTGACATCGCGTTTGGCCAGATATTTCAAAAACGATCTTAGAGCGATCAGATGATAGTTTTGGGTATTTTTTTTGAGCGGATCGCCATGCGCGTCAATCAACCGGTTCAACCAGAGCCGGTATTTCCGAATCTCTTCACTGTTGATGTCTGAAGGATTTTTGTCGCCAAACCATTCCAAAAACCTCCGCAGATAAAAAGAGTAGTTTTCAATCGTTTTCTGGCTGCGGTTTCGCTCCACTTCAAGATGTTCCAGGAAGTCAATGATGAATTTTGGCAAGCTCTTCATAGATACGAAATACGAAAAAGTACGAAAATACGAAAACGAATACGGTTTATTTCGTAATTTCGTACTTTTTCGTATTTCGTATCCTCTATTGTAGATACGAAATACGAAAAAGTACGAAAATACGAAAACGAATACGGTTTATTTCGTAATTTCGTACTTTTTCGTATTTCGTATCCTCTATTGTAGATACGAAATACGAAAAAGTACGAAAATACG
>Ga0265292_1001311_pt1 | contig 22515 bp, 7 predicted proteins | sample Munlanlewell296A_FD_189080 | JGI IMG/M metagenome (GOLD analysis project Ga0265292, IMG submission 189080) | Leachate microbial communities from a municipal landfill in Southern Ontario, Canada - Leachate well 296A | ecosystem: Engineered > Solid waste > Landfill > Unclassified | place: Canada... | reverse complement strand
CTTCCGTAAAAGATATTATCGGAGTCGAGTCGATTTTTCAAGGAGTTTTCTCCCCCCAAAACTCCTTGATATCTGCAACTTATTCCCCTTCATTCCTTTGTCTCAAATGCGCTGACGTTGAACATTTAGTATGCGGATTCAGCGGATAAAGCTGATTAATCAGTTAAATCCGCCGAATCTGTACTCTGGCAGTTTGAGCGTTAGCGAATTATCCATAGACCCTTAGGGGTCTTGGGACAAGAACCCTAACGGGCTGCCAGGTATAGTCGGCTGTAACTCACTACGTTCTAACAGCCGAACTACTCTATCTGCTTACCGGCTATACTCCTACGTATCCTATTTATGATGCAAATCGCGTGCCAGGAGGTGGTAAAACGGGTGATTTTGGGAGCAAATAACCGCAAGCCCAGTGTTTACACGGGATAAATCTGTGAGGGCCGGCCGGAAGAGCCCGGCCCAATTTTCGGGCCGTTAGTCTTTTATGCACAATTTCTTGTGCACGTGCACATATTCTTGTGCATAGGTTTTGGCTGGGAATCACAGAGTCCGCGTAATTTACAGCTCATTATACTTAGTATGTTGTTCCGGGATCCCGGCAATTCGCCGAAAAAAGCGCCGAGCAATGAATTTTTGGGGTAATTATTACTAAAAATACAGGAATAATGATGCAAATAATTATATAGCTATATGCACGAAAAGGCTTATTGTTCTCGTGATAGGGATGGTATTTCCAACATTGATGTGCTTCCCCAGAGAGCAAGAGCTATGCTTAATGATTACACCAGGGTTAGAACGTCTCTTTAAAAGCCTATTCCTGCAAAAAAACCTCGGGGAAAGCGGCAGTTTTTCTAAAAGGTTCACTAAAAAGGTAGCAATGCCCCATACTGAGTGGGCTTAAAAAAAAAGAGGCGCTTATGCATGTGAAAATTTCGGGATAAAAAAGGCCCTGAAGCTTAGCAGGATAACTTGCATCACCCTGGATCCTAATGTGTTGCAGCAGCATTGAGAAATGGGTGCTTCAGGGCCATAAATTATTCAAACAAATATAATATGAATCTATAGCAAATCAACAAGATTGCGCAAGAAAAACTGGGCCGTTGAACCAATATCCCCTATCACTCTATCGGAGGTATCCTCACTTGTAATAGTGCTGGAAGTGCGTTTAATTCGTTTTAGCAGTATCGCAGCCTTCTTTTCTGCCTACCCTAAGTCCGTCGCATCTACACCACCACATCTACACAGGACTATTTCATTTTTGGGGAATAACCGTAAGCGTCACTTGGCAAATGTTTTTTGCATCAAAACCACCATCAACAATAAAATCAGGCAACACAGCTAAATCAATTGGCGGAACATAATATACTATATTACAAAATTTAATGGGGTTGTCTTCGAGCAAGGCTTTTATTTCAAGCTCAATAATCTCTTCATTCGTTACACTTATGGGAAATCTTGTATCAAGAGCATCATGAGCAATCAAAATAGTATCTGCCATTACTGATAAATCACCGGCCATTCCCGGGAGGCCTAAATCAAGCGGTTCATCTAATTCAACAATATAATATATTCTTACAGACCGCTCATCCTCATCCACATCCCATTGTTTAATTATTCTACGCACTACCGTTCCAGAGCTTTCTATTTTCCATGGCTTGAACCAGGGCTGACCTGATGGCGGCTCCCCCATATCTATATCTTCAAACACTAATTTAACCTTTTTACCAACAATAATATCATTTTCTATCAAAGCCATATTCAGCTCCTATTTAAGCAAACTCGAGTTCTATTTTTTATATTTGCCCGGTGACACACACTTGATTTTCTTTCTCAATATTCAAGTGGTTTCCAAGGCGCTCTTTTCGTAAACTGAGGCTTTCTTCGTAAGGGCTGTTAGATATGATATACTTTTAGCCGGATTAGTCAATTTATTCGGACGATGTCAAGCCTGGATTCTAAAAACAGTGCCCTACAAGTCAAGTATTTAGCGCATTACAAAATCAGGTGTGTGTCACCGGATTACAAATAAGCAGGGACACTTACACATCATATCTCAATATTAATGTTTTTAAGTTGTTTTCTCAAATTCCAATCAATTGGTTTTTCTTTTACTTTCGAAAACCACGGAGCATCTTTACTTATCCATTTTTCTCTATATTCCTTAAATTTCTCTTCTTTTGATTTTGTCTGATCATAATCATCATATCCAAATTCAAAACCACAACATGGACAAATATCAAAACGTGCGCATTCGTATTTATCATATGGCGGTTCACCTAAATCAGGATATCCACACACAGAACATATGTATTTATTCATTTAGTTCTTCCTCCTATTATTGTTTATTGAAATAATTGATTCCATCTGTGGGTTTAAAATAGGTTCGCACTGTCCCATCCTTACCTTTAACCGCAAACTCATTAGTGGATTTTTTATACATTACAACATCTCCATTTGGTCTTGTTTTTGTAAGCAAATCTCCACAATTCGGGGGACACCATACTCAATTCACCTTTGCCTTTGATTTCGGACCAGGTTTCCTAAAACCAAGAAATCTGCCCAATAACCCTTCCATTTTCTTCATAAAGCTTTCGTTCCCCAATGGTCGTCCCGTGTTTTCGTGCCGCCGTAATTCTTCAAGTTCTTTATTGGTTACCGGAGCAGTCAGAAATTCTTTCCAGTCTTCAACCATTTCTAAAAGAGGTTTTACCTTAACCAATTCATCATCACTACCGGATATATGAGCTAAAGCACTGCTCCATTTGTATTTTTCAGGCTTGTCAATCAGTTTGGCTCGCACCGGATTTAATTCAATATATCGAGCGGCCGTTAGTAAATATCGTTCGTCCATCTACAGAATGCCCCTATTCCCTCTCCTGAAAGGCTGGAAGTGCGTTTAATTCGTTTTAGCGGTATTGTGACCTTATTTTCTATCGTCCCAGATGTGTGTAGCACCTACAGCGATGCAATTCACCCAATTTTGTTGGTCAAGATAAAGGTTAACAAGGACAGGCACTCACTATAAATCCGTCGCATCTAAATGCACCCTCAGCTATTATTTTGGAGTTTCCTTGTCATTAAACAAATGGCTGAGGCCTAATCCATCTAACAGCTCTTTATAGCTACCTAATATTTCATCAGCCTTATCTTTTATCTCCCTATTCTTATCCTGTTTCAACTGTCCCAGTTGTTCAAAAGACCATTTCAAAAAGTCATTTGAAAATACCCTAATTCTATCGTCTTTTTGCATACGCCAGTCCGGATTCCACCATATTTCCATGAAATATAAGCGTTGATTCATATCTACTGTTGGGTCGCAGGCCCTATTAATTACCTCCTTATATAACTGTTCGTCAAATGCTTTATAACTCAGATTCAGCAACGCCCTTGTAATACTGTCTTTGTATTCTTGAGCAACAGGGTTGGTAAATAATTTCAATAGAGCATCCTTAGCCGGGAAACCTATTTTGGTAAACTTCCCCATCACTCTTTTTTCCTCATCCCTCTTATCTATTCCACTTGTCGCATTCAGTAAAGTATAAAAAAGATTCTCAGCTTCATTTATAGCCTTTAGCATATCGGGGTGAATCTCTTTCTTCACCTCGACTGTCTTGGTTGCCACAATCTTGCCAAACCAATTTCCTTCACTATTAATATTATATTTATTTTTTTCGTCTGGGGTGAAATCTCTAGAAATGGCCGAATAAAAATATGCTACAACCGTTGGGTTACCGAATTCTTCAGCGGTGTATTCATAATTAGTTTCCTTGTCTTTCCCAGCAGGGATCACAAGAATTGCGTTACCGCTAACACGAGAATTTATATTCCAATTACCTTCCTTATATGTTCTCGAAACTAATCCTAGGCATCCGGCCCCCAATACTGGAGAAGAAATTATTATTTCCCTACTTGAAGTATTTGAGAATACAAAAGTCACTTGTATTTTTTCGCCTACTAGATAAGAGTCTTTATTAGTTTGAATCGATATTTTTAAACCATTATACTCATCTTTCATATTCTTAGTTTCAACAGACTCTGCTTGACTTATTCGATTAATGCAAGCTATTCCAATTATTATAAATATTCCCACCAAAACAATAACTATTTTTTTACAAGACATAAAATTTTTCAGCAACATGACAGGATTTAACCTTTAGCAATGTTCACTATTCGTCCCCGAAAACCAAGGAAACCATACACTCCTGATCGCTACAAAAACCTTGAGCTCAAAATAAAACCTTATTGTGGTAACAGGTTCCCCAAACCCAGCTTTTCCAGGGTCTTTTTATTGAAATATAAAAGATCGTTGGCTTTTTCTTTTATTTCTTTGTTTTTGTCATCCTTAAGAATGCCCAACTGCTGGAACGACCATATTTTAAAATCATCCGGAATCATAAGAACTGTTTCTGGTTTTACTTTTTGCCCTCGCTGCCAATCAGTTTCCCATATTCCCATAGCTGCTAAACGATCCCATTGTTCCTGAGCAGTGTCACGGGCAATATTTACTAATTCCTTATATAACTGTTCATCAAAGGCTTCACCGCTCATTTCCACTAATACTTTGACGATAGAGCAATAATAATCACCTACTTTTGCTTCTTGGCTTCTAAGCAGCTTAATCAAGGTCTTTTGAGCTGGATAGCCTATTTTTTGCAGTTTCCTGATAGCCGCTGTTCGTCTCACGTATCTATCCATTGAATCATCCCCTGGATCAAGAAATGATGCTTCAGCCTCATTTATGGTTTTAAGCACCTCAGGATGTATTTCGTTTTTCACTTCGATTCTTTTAGTAGCTAAAATCTGTCCAAACCAATTGCCAAAATCGTAACCGCGGGGAAGAGTAAGCGCTTTCCGTTCTTCCGTAGGGGGGGAGTCGGAGCTCGAATAAAAATTAGCTATCAGCATCGGGTTGCCTGGCTCCTTGGCTTTATGCCAAAATTTAAGTTGAGTCGTTTTACCCATTGGTATCTCAATCACTGCGGAGCGACTGTATGCTGACAAACCTTCACCCGGCATTTGACAATCTCCTTCTTGATATGTTTGGGAAACAATGCCTAGGGGATTTACCGTCCATCTATCATGATTTATTTTTATGTCATGATTAGAAGTATTTGAAAATAGAACAGCTACTTGTATTTTTTCCCCGAGCAAATATGATTCTTTATCCGTTTGAAGAGATATTTTCACCCCATCCTTCTCGTCAGTTATTCCACCGCTTTCTTCTGCGTGAGTTATTTTAACATTATGTGTTGCATTAAATAACAAGCAAATACCTCCCACTGTGGTTAATAATAAATTTCTTAGCTTCATAAAAACCTCCTTTTTTTATCGATTATCTAAATAAGGGGGGCCAAAATACTGGTAGTTATCTGGAAGATTTTCAGGTCTTGGGTCAAAATAGAGTAGCCTAATTATTACGCCTTCATTTGTTCTATCAGCAATTTCTTGTAACCCCTGACGGCGATTAAAAACTGACCATTCTTGTGCCGCCCACATAATATATGGTTCATCACCGCTTCGGAAATCATTTCTGTTCGCCTCCCTTATAAATAATGTTCTTACTCGCTGAGTCAATCCTTCTACTACCCCGTAGTCAAACCAAACGCCATTTTGATACCCATAAACACCACCGCTATTTATTGTTTCAGCTTTATTTATCACTTGACCTATCTGTTTCATCAGACTATCTTTCAAACCCGTTAAACCCACTGATTGTGCGCTATAACAATGATATAACAAAACCTGTAATCCATGTAATCCTTGTAGTTTTAAGAAAATAGTATCATTTTCAGGTTCATTGGTTTTTGTTTCTATATTCTTAAAGGTTTTATACCCTTGTTGTCTATTATTAAGCATTATTTCAAACCACAGGTCATCGGATGTTTGCACTAGTTGTGTATGTCCCAATGAGCCTAAAGTCCCACGAGCAGTTAGCCTTTCAAAAATTTGTTCGAAAGTTATGTTTCCTCCAAAAGGTAACCCGTCAGAGAAATCATAGAAAACAATTACATTATGACCACTGGGCACAAGCTCCCCTATTAAACTTCTATTAAAGATAGAATTACCAATCACATCCCCCTGATAATTTTTAGGGTTACCTTGGGCATCTATAAGATGAGCCAATTGTAAAGCTGCGGCTTCTGTGTCAATGCGCGTCTCAGTTCCATCTGGCGCACCTGGAGGTGGTCTTAACCTATCATGAGAGTTGTACACATATATCGTCCTCGCCACTGGTAAACATTGTATTTTATGATCTGGTTTACCACTATAAGCTTTATCTTTCTCCCGCACATACATCTCTACAGTATATGGTTTGCCATATGCTGGGTCAACGTATTTCCAGTTCTCACGAATGCTTTTATCAGACCCCTTATAGTTAGGCGCGATGTCTTTATCTGTGGTATTATCCTGATTAGTCCGCCCATCCCAACACTTGCCTTTCTTAGGATTTGTTCTCAAGTCAATTTCTTCTATAAATACTTCTGTTTCATCTGATGATGGATCTTTTACTATAAATTTTACGCTTTCCACGTTATTATTTACAGAATATTTTATTAAACCATCATTTTGCTGATTAAATGTTGACTTTCCTTTATTAACATACCATGGCCCGGCAAAGAATTTAATATCTTCTGTCCCAAAAACATCGTTCTTATCAGGACCGGAACCTTCGACATAGAAATCACCACCGCTGATGACCTGCAAAAGCTTTTGTCCGCCCGGTAATTCGGCCCGGGGCGCGCCGGTGGTACCCCCCATTATCTGGCCGGTGCAAACGATGGGCCCGGAACGGTATAAGGCATATTCATAATTAACTTCCACCTGATTGAGAGTAATTTCCTGCGAAAACGGCGCCACGGCTCCGGTAGTATTCAGCAATGCGCCACAACGGTCAATCCCCTTGATGGTAGCGGTGGTAGTTGGTCCAAAATCCCTAGTCTTTTTCTCTATATACCTGTACAGCTCGGGTGCGGGAGTAATAAGGTTATTATCATCATCATAGACAAGACTCTGGCCGGTGTAACCGGAATCCTCGAATTGGCCGCTCCCGACCGCGGTTTCCTTGACTATTTTGGCCATATCAGGACCAATCAGGAAATGAACAGCTGCATTATTGTATAAACTCTTGGCTTCTATCACCTGAGGTTCACTTTTAGTCCCAAAAGTGTAATCTACATACGCCTGGAAACCGCTATCTGACGTTTTAATAACTTCTCTTTTCCCCGGCACCCCATCAAAGAATCCATCACCATATAACACTTTAAACTCAACATCGACTGGTATAGCCCCAGAAGAACTATTAGGGTCGGGATTAGGTTGCTCGGCGATAACCATAAGCTTGTTTGATAATGGTGTGTTAACCACTCCTATTTGATGATTCGTCCAATAAACAATGTTTATATCTGAGTCACGAGGCTCGAATCCTATAGGACCAGCCTGGACAAATAGAGGCTCGTTTGTTGCCGGGTCTATAAATTCGGGCAAACTAAACCTGATATTTAACGGGACATCGTTACAACATGAAAGACCGAAAGCAGCTGTCCCATCCACATCGGTTAGCTGTGCAGGCGGCAAGACTGTAGCCATTGGTTCGTCCGCACCGCTTGAAACTTGCGTAACCTTAGCGCTTACTTCAACGTTATTTATGCCGTTGCCATTCTGGTCGATAACTTTCAACTTGAAAGCGCCCGGCAAACCATCGGAAGGAGACCAGTGCCACCAATACGTTACATTCATTATTAACGGCGGCGTATTTATAATTTGAATAGTCGGCAGATATCCCTCCAGAGCAAATCCCACCGGTGTTATCGAATCCATACCAAAAACCCTGGCCTTTATTATGCATAATCCGGGCTTGTCGCCGTAATGGAAATGCATGGCGGCCAGGCCGTCCTGGTTGGTAACGCTGGAATATCCGGGAGCTTCCATAAGTTTGCCTACATTATCATTTTCAAAATCATAAACAATCTGCAGACCTTCAATCGGAGCGTTTGTGTCGACCCTGTAGGCCATAACCAATAGCGGCTCCTGGGCACATTTGCCAACAATGCCTGATTGGCCATTGCCATTGATGATAGCCAACCTTATTTCGATAGGCGGCTCCGGCTGTGGTTCCGGACGGGGAATACTGCCCAGTACGAAATACCTAACGGCTTCGACCCGGTGGCCGGCGCTGTTCATTATGCTGACCTTGAGCTCGTTGCGGGCGTTAATCTGCAGGACATTGTAAAGCGCGATGAATTTATCATAGGCGTTGACGGTGTCGGGATGGTAGGAAGCCTCGGCTACGCCTTTGTCAAAGATATCGCTTACCGGGCAGTTGTTGACCAGAGCCTCAAAGCTTTCCGGGTTAACGCTATAAGCCAAATCGGTATAGGATACGGTAAAATAGAGGTTGTTGATATCGCTGATAACCACGTCATCCTGGTCGGGATAAGTAACCTCTATGGCCAGCGAGGTAATGGTTATCATACCCTGGACCGGCAGTCCGATTTGCCAGCCGTTGGCAAAAACGGTGATCTGGTATGGGTATGTCCCGGCGGCCAGTCCAGCAACAGGCAGATTGACGGTCCAGTTGCCGGCCGGGGAAGAATCAGCCACGGTGGTGTAGGTTATTCCACTAATCATTACATAGATAGTAGCGCCGGGATAAGCGGCGGTGCCGCTGATAATCCTTTGCGAAGTGGTCGCGGGAGTGGTTACGACCGCGGGGATATTAACAAGCGCGTTGAAGAACACCGGCAGGACGTTGTTGGTATCGTAATAATATTCGACCAGCATGGCCTGGATAATGTTGGTTTCGGATTCGGAGCCCAGCTTAAACGGCCAGTAGGTTTCAGCCAGGCCATCGGCATCAGTAGTAACCAGGATGCTGTCTTTCATCACCGTAACAAAACCGAGTTTCGGGTAACGATCAACGACGGTTAATTGGTTGGAATCATAGGGTTGGTCAATACCGCCATCAAGGTAGAATCCGGGTAAGCTATTATGCCCCCACCAGTTACCCTGCCCCTGATAAGAAAGCTCTATTGCCTGGTCCGAATAGACATTGTAGTTGTAGTTGTAAAAGATGTTATTATTGAAGAAGTGGTTCGGAACGGCGCACATCAAGTCTATGCCGTTCTGGTTAAGGTCAATTACGTTGTAGGAGAAATAATTATCCAGGGCACGGAAAATATCTATGCCGATTATGGAATTCTGGATGGTGTTTTCCAGAACCCGGTTATCGGTGCAGGGCAGGTTATCCTGTTCCAGCCGAATGCCCATACCGGCGCCATCGATGAAGTTGCCCTTGACAATGTTATGGGACGACTGGATGTTAATAGCGGTGTTATTGTCCCACATCGAATTATTGATAATCCGGGTGTAATCCGAACCGGTAACGCAGATGCCGTCGCCGAGGAAGAACATATTATGGGTCAGGGTATTATAGGGGCTGTTTTCCACGATAATACCGGTCTGCCACGAACAACTAAAATTATTGTTAGCCAGTATATTGTTAGATGAGCCGTTATAGAGCAATATCCCGTTGATGGTGCCGCAAGTCCAGTTATCGCTGACAACGTTGCTGATACTATTCCAGAGGGTTATACCTTCTGGATAATAACCTTGGGGCGGCGAATACCACTGATAGCTAAAAATATCATTGTAGTCAATGGAGCAGTTCCGGCTGTTTTCCATATAGATGCCGGTCTGGAAACTATAAATATCGATATTTTTGATGGTGACGCCGGTGCGGCCGTTAAGATAGATGCCGTAACCGGTGTTCAAGCTGGAATAGGGGCTGGTAATGCAGTGGCCATTACCGTCAATGGTGATGTTATCGGCGGCGACAACAATGTTATCATAAAGGTCCTGGGTTAGAACGGTATTCTGGGTGATATAAAGCGTGCTTTTCCGGGGCAGGATATAAACGTGGTGTCCGGCGGAAATATCCTGGACCCAGCTATGAACAGTATCGGTGATGTTGAACTTGCGAGCCAGGTAACCGTCCTGATAACAATAGTAAGTATCGGTAACGGAAGAATAGAACGGGTCCAGCCCGGAAATGGTCATATCCGCGGTAGCCGGCCCGCCGGTCTGCTGAACCGGCTGGATATGAATAGATATGGTATTAGTAACGGCATTTACGGACAGCTTGATTTCAGCGCTTGATGTTATCTTAAGACCGGATGAAACCGGATTATCCGATAGGATAAACTCGGTGCCGGTGGCTTCGTAAGGCAGGCTATAGCCATTATTGGCGTATTTGATTGATGGTTTAGACACAGCGCTGGAACCGCTATTGGCATTTTTATTAGCGTCGTAAATCATCCGGACTTGTTCCAGGAAAGGCGGGTCTTCAAACTGGCCGCCACCCTGAACGGCTTTATATTCAATACCTTTCCCGGCAACCGGCGAGCCGAATTTATCAGTCAAACTGGTCATGAAATAACCGGGTAAGTTAGTGCCGGCCAATCCTGATTGGTTATCACCGCTGATTTTGGTAAGCACAGCCGGGGTGCCGACAGTTACGGTAATATATTTAAACGCGGTGATGGCTGGATCTACGGTATCAGTCACATCAATTCTTTGGACACCGGGTTGGGCAAAGGCAAAGTCAGCAACCTGCTCAATTTGGCTGTTGAAAGTGATGGTTTTATCAGCCGGACCTGATGAACCTCCATTGGGACCGATAACTCCGGTCAGGTGCAGGTTGGCCGAGCCGGTAAACATAACCGGGCTATCCAACTTATCCACATATATGAATGTGCCCGAAATATTTTCACCGGCCTTGACCTGGTCAGGAACGTTGAGCAGTTCAATGCGATCAATGGGCGAAATAACCGCGCAATAAACACTGGCCAAGGTGTAAACAGACGCCCCAATCAAGTAATTACCACCATGATAAGCATTATCCAAAAACACCCATTGGCCTAAATCTGAATCATAGGCTATCATCCGAACATCCCATTCCGTACGCCGATATTGCTGAAGCAATGATGCGTCAAAAGGAATCTTTATGCTTATCGAAGACGATATGTTGATACCAACCGGCTGGAATTGGACTGCCTTAAGTAAAACCAAGTTATCAGGCAACGGGGGCACTTGCTGTGGTGTTGCGATAGCAAACCATGTTGGCTGGGTTATGGCACCGGGAATCCATATTTCCGCCCGGTAAAGCGAACTGTTTGCATCGGTTACAACCAAAGAATATTCCTGATACGGCTGGATAAGTTCAACCACGGCAGCATTCAATGCCAGATAGATATTATCCGAGAATCGGTTTATCGAACCAGCCCTATCTCGAGCTTCTACCCAAACGGTTTTGTCACCGCTTGTTGCCGTCAAAGTAAAAGCCATAACAGGTGAAAAGAGCTTCCATTCGCCCCAATTAACGCCATCCTCGCTGAAACGCACATCGGTAACACCGGAAAAATCAGTGAAACCCATAGTTACGGTTACATTGGTCGATGTTACGTATGGATTATAATTATTGATCATTATCCAACCAGCAGGCGGCGTTTTATCAATCATGAATTGTTTGGTTACCGGCACTGACCAGTTGCCGGCCGCATCCATGGCACGAACTGAGATATAATACTGACCATCGGCCATTGCCGGGAGTATCGCACCGATATCTTCGGTCTGGCTGTCAAATGGCGGCAGGGTCGCATACATCGGATAATGAGGACCATAATAATCAATCCAGTATTCAGCATAAACAATGGGCGAATTGGTATCGATAGCCGTGGCTAAAACAGTCGGATCGATATTAGACGGGTCAGGCGTAACGTTCAGGCTGGCAACGGGAATGACCGGCGACTCGGCATCCTTAATAAAATCGGCAAAAACTGTTTCGGACCAGTTGTTGGCTGCGTCCCGTACGCGCATATAGACCGTATGCGGGCCGTTGGTCAAGCTTAAAATACTTATTGGAGAATTGAAGCTTTCATACAAACTGCCAAACAAGCCATCCATTGGGGTCAGCTGAATAATGCCGTTGGCCTGGGAATCTATCCAGTATTCGGCCTGACTGATACCGGTCAGGTTATCGTTAGCATAACCGTTCAAAACAATATTAGCAGTGGCATAATAAAGCGTCACGTTCATGTTTACCATAGGCAAAGTGGCATCCTTAACAAAATATCCGGTCGCAAATGCTGACCAGTTGCCGGCCGCATCGCAGGCACGGATAAATATGGTGTGCGAACCGTCGGCAATGCCCTGCAATGCGTCTGTTGCGATAAGATTTTCGTTAGGATTATCAAAGATGCCGTCCGCAGCAGACATTTGGAACCTGTCGGTCTGGGCATCTATCCAGTATTCGGCCTGGACTATATTGGTAAAGGTATCAATAGCGTTTGCAGTTATAGTTATTTCACCATTGGCCGGGTTGGGCAGAACCACCGGGATTGAAATCCCCGGTTGAGTAGTATCCTTGATAAATGTGGCCTGCGCAGGAATCGACCAGTTACCGCCTGCATCCATGACCCGGACATAAAGAACGTGCATACCGTTTGCCAGGCTGTTCGTAGGAATCGAATAGGAGAAATTCTCAGTCAGACTGTTAAACAAACCGTCAATCGGGATAATCTCAACTTTACCATTGGACTCGGAATCTATCCAGTATTCTGCCCTGGTTATATTGGTATATGTATCCGTAGCCGTGGCGGACAGGTTAAGAGAATAGATGCTGGTCGGGTTGGTCAATAAACTGTTTATTGTAACACCCGGCGGCGTCATATCCACGGTGAAACTATCCGTTATCACGGTTGAATATTGTAAATTGATGGTGTCAACGGTCTGCATGGTAAAATTATAAACACCTTCAGTCAGAGCCATCGGCCAGGTTTTCCATTTTCCGCTTAAAGGCTCGACCTCCACTGGAGTAGCTGGCATGTAATAATTTTCAACCTGAACCTGGTAGCCGTAGCCCTTGGCCGAGGTGCCTTCGAGCGTGTAGGGCGTGCCGGTAACCACCCTGGCTGAGGTCATGATCGGCGGTGGCAGGATATCGTAGAATGATTTTACGGTAAAGAAGACAGGAATAACTTCCGGAATCAAAGGATTAATGCCCCGGGCATAGGCCTGGATGACGCAGGTATCGTTGCCCAGTTCGCCCAGTTTGAATGGCCAAAAAGCAACGGCATCGCCCATAGTACCGACAGTCACAGCACAGCGGTTTTGCATAACCACAACATGATTTCCCTGGGCGTAGCTGTCCACCACATCAGACCGGTTGGAATCTCCGCCCGGAATAAAATAAGGTGAATAGTCATGACCCCAGTAGTTACCCTGGTTATTGAACGATAATTCGGTAGCCGTATCAGACCATACGTTACGGGTATAATTATAGAAAAAGTTATTCTGAAAAACGTAATTATTGGAGGAATTCGACAGGTAGAGCCCGTAATAATTCGAGTTGGCGGTGTTATAGCTGATATAGTTAGAATCAGAGTTTTCCAGGTAAATGGCCGCCTGGTTGCTGTTTTGCATGGCGTTTTCGGCAATCTGGTTATGGCGCGGGTAATAGATAGCTGGCCACGAATTAAATGGCTTGACCTGAACGGCAGATCCGGCGCAGTTATTGATGATATTGCCGCGGATGCTGTTATCGGACGCACCCCATATATCCATAGCCACTGAATTATTGGAAAAGGTATTATTGGCGATGGCATTGCCGGTGCAGGGAGCGTACAGGCATATACCCCGTCCGTTGGTCAGCGTGTTGTTGGCCACGGTATTACTGTTCGCATTGATAAACCATATCCCATCCATTCCGCCTGACTTAAGGGTAATTTCGTTGTTGGTCAGGATGTTTGAAACCGCATCCATACAAACATGGATACCGCTGCTGGTATTCCAAATCCTGTTATTATTGACCGTGTTGCTGACAGATCCGGTGAACTCAATTCCATAAGTTGAGTAATACCCACCGATAGCGTCTATAATGCGGTTGTTGAGGAACTTGTTATTCCCGCCGCCATCACACCAAATACCAACCTGGAAGTTATAGATGTAAAAGTTTTTGATGGTGACATTGCTGTGCCCGTTAAGATAGATGCCGTAACCGGTGCCCGGCATAGGGCTGGTAATGGCGTGGCCGTTGCCGTCGATGGTAATATTGTCGGCGGTGACGACAATATTATCCATTATATCTGCTGTCAGGATGGTGTTCTGTCCTATTTCTATCGTGCCCCTGGCTGCCATGAAATAAACGTGGTGCTTGGCGCTGAGGTCCTGGGTCCAGCTGAGCTTCTTCCTAGTATCAAATGATTTCTGGAATGCACCATCCTGATGGGAGTATATGGTATCGGTGGTCTTAAAGAAATCGCCGATGCCGTTGATGGTGATATCGGCCTGGCCGGCGGAACCAGTAACCGGCTCGATATGCAGAGACACAGTGTTAGCCACGGCCGTGAGCCAGAGATGTATCGGCTGGCTGGAGGTAATCTTGAGATTAGGCGAAACGGGGTTATCCTTGATCCGGAATTCGGTGCCGGTGGCTTCATAAGGCAATTGATATCCGTTGGATTTGGGTTGTTCGGATTTTACCGGGGCCTTGGGGGTTTTACCTTTGTTGGCATTATAAGCCTTTTCTAATTCTGATTTGGACGGCGGGTCGGCAAAAAGGCCGCTGCCTTTGATGACCTGGAACTCGATGGTGGACATCTCAGGAACCGGGTTGCCGAAAGCGTCGGTCAAACGAACGCTAAACCGATCTGGCAACATGGTATTAACCAGTCCCTGCTGATTGTCACCGCCGGTCTTTGCCACCAGCATCGGAGCATTTGTAATATTGACGGATTTGTTATCCATAAATATCATCGGGTTGGCCACATCGCTTGCGTAAATACCTTGCATACCAGGCGCTACGAAAGCAAATGTGGTGGTAACTTCCGACGTATCGTTAAACTCCAGATTGTAGGTGGGTGTCAGAGGCTGACAGTTCTGGTCTATGGCCGGCCCCATCAGCGTAATCATCACGGTCCTACCGGTGACCGTAACCGAAAGATTCTGGGCATCAAGATACCTGACAGTCGCAAATATCCACTGGCCGACCATGGCCTGGACCGGGACGTTGGTGATTTCCAACCGGGCTATCGGATGAAAAACCTTGATATTTATCGTTTGGAAATCGAATAATCCGTTAGCCGTAGCCTTAAAGGTCACGTCATAACTGCCCTCTTGCCAACTTTCCGGCGTCCAGTTGAAAATGCCGGTATTCGGGTCTAATGCCGCGCCAGGCAGATTCGGCTCCATCGAATAAGTTACGAAATCGCCATCCGGATCTACAGCTGATACTGTAAAGGTCAGGAACTGGTTTGCATCCATGCTTTGGTTACCCGGCGATGCCAATACCGGCGCCCGGTCCACGTTATTAACGGTTATGGTTATAGTTTTACTGTCCGACAGGCCGTTGGCCGTGGCCATAAGTGTCACATCATAACTGCCGGCCTGGGTATAATCAGGTGCCCAGGAAAATATGCCTGTAACCGGATCCAGGCTCGCACCGGCCAGCATCGACATCATTGAATAGGCTATCGTATCACCGTCCGGATCAGCAGCTGTTACAGCAAAGGTTAATGACTGCCCTTCATCTACGGCTTGGTTGCCCGGGAAGGCCAACACCGGCGCCCTGTCTATATTATTCACCGCTATGGTCATAACCCTGGTATCGCCAAGAAGGTTGCTTAAAGCACTAAACGTTATCTCATAACTGCCTGCCTGGGTATAGTCGGGCTGCCAGTAGAACTCACCGGTAGCAGGATTCAAAACAGCGCCTGCTGGAGCAGGCGGATCCATCGAGTAGGTCACGACATCACCATCCGGGTCCGCAGCAAAAATAGTAAATATCAGGATCTGATTTTCATCCACGATTTGGTTACCCGGTATGCTTAAGGCCGGCGCCTGGTCCACGTTATTAACGGTTATGGTTATGGTTTTACTGTCCGACAGGCCGTTGGCCGTAGCCATAAATGTGACATCATAACTGCCGGCCTGGGTATAATCAGGTGTCCAGGAAAATACGCCTGTAACCGGATCCAGGCTTGCACCGGCCAGCATCGACATCATTGAATAAGCTATCATATCGCCATCAAAATCTGTAGCCGACAACGCAAAGATCAGGGACTGGTTTTCATTTACGGCCTGGTTACCGGGCGAAACCAATACCGGCGCCTGATTCACATTATTTACCGTAATAGTCACGGTTTTAGTATCTGACAGGTTATTAGTTGTAGCCTTAAAGGTCACTTCATAACTGCCGGACTGGGTATAATCCGGCGTCCAGCTTAATTCCCCGGTATCGATATTAAAGAATACTCCTGTCATGATCGGCATCATGCTATAGACGATAACCTCCCCATCCGGATCAGTCGCGGACAGGATAAAGGTCAATGAATTGCCCTCATTAACAGCCTGATTACCCGGTGATAACAAAACCGGGGCCCTATCCACATTATTTACCGTTATGGTAACAATCTTGGTGTCTGACAGATTTTTGGCTGTGGCTCTGAAGATTACTTCATAGCTCCCGGCCTGATCATAACCAGGTGTCCAGTTAAATATGCCGGTTGATTCGTCCAATACCGTATTAACAATTGCAGATGTCATTGAGTAGGTTATGGCATCGCCGTCCGGGTCTGTGGCTGATAATGCAAAAGTCAATAACTGGTTTTCATTTACGGTTTGGTTACCGGGCGAAGCCAGAACTGGAGCCCTGTCTACATTATTGACTATAATAGTCGTTGTTTTAGTATCCGACAAAGCATTAGCTGTAACCTTGAAAACTATTTCATAACTCCCAGACTGGTCATAATCCGGCGTCCATGAAAAGATACCGGTAGCAGCATTTAAATCAGCTCCGGCCGGTGACGGCGCCATTGAGTAGGCTATGGCATCACCGTCCGGGTCTGTAACCAGTAATGTAAAAGTCAAGAGCTGGGTTTCATTAACAACCTGATTACCCGGTGAAACCAATACCGGCGCCCTATCCACGTTAGTTACCGTTATCGTTATAACTTTGGTGTCGGTCAAAAGATTGGCTGTGGCCGTAAATGTCACCGCATAACTGCCGGCCTGGGTATAGTCAGGCGTCCAGGCAAATACGCCGGTCGCCTCATCCAATGTCGCGCCGGTCGGCACCGGAGTCATTGAATATGTTATGCTGTCCCCGTCCGGGTCGGTTGCAGACAATGTGAATGTCAGAAACTGGTCCTCGTTCACGCTCTTATTGTCCGGAGAAACTAATACCGGCGCCCTGTCCACGTTATTTACCGTGACAGTTACGGTTTTTGTATCTGACAAACCGTTGGCTGCAGACTTGAAGGTTATTTCATAGATACCGGCCTGGGTATAATCAGGTGTCCAAATAAATTTACCCGTATCGGCATTAAGTACTGTGCCTGTTATAACCGGTATCATACTGTAAACAACCGTATCCCCGTCCGGATCCGTAGCAGACAGTGTAAATGTCAGCAACTGATTCTCATTCACGTTCTGGTTGCCCGGCGAAGCCAGAACCGGAGCCCTGTCTACGTTATTTACCGTGATAGTTACGGTTTTGGTATCTGACAGACTATTGGCTGTGGCCTTGAAGGTTAGTTCATAGCTGCCTGATTGAGTATAGTCAGGCGTCCAGGTAAATACACCGGCATTTAACACCGCACCGGTCGGTACAGGCACCATTGAGTAAGTTACCGCATCGCCATCCGGGTCTGTGGCAAACAGAGTAAAAGTCAGGAGCTGGTTCTCATCAACAGCTTGATTGCCAGGTGAAACCAGTACCGGCGCCCTGTCCACGTTATTCACCGTTATAACCACGGTTTTGGTGTCTGACAGGCTGTTAGTTGTGGCCTTAAAGATTACTTCATAACTGCCTGCCTGGGTATAGTCAGGCGTCCAGGCAAATACGCCGGTCGCCTCATCTAATGCCACGCCGGTCGGCACCGGAGTCATTGAATATGTTATGCTGTCCCCGTCCGGGTCTGTAGCTGACAGCGTAAAGGTCAGGAGCTGGTTCTCATTAACGCTCTTATTTCCCGGAGAAACAAGCACCGGCGCCCTGTCTATGTTATTTACCATTATGGTCACATTCTTGGTATCAATTAATCCGTTGGCTGTGGCCTTGAAAGTCACTTCATAGCTGCCGGCCTGGGTATAATCAGGCGTCCAGGTAAATACGCCTGTCGCGGCATCCAGCGTCGCCCCGGCTAAAGCAGGAGTCATTGAATAAGATATGGTATCGCCGTCCGGGTCTGTAGCTGACAGCGTAAATGTCAGGAACTGGTTCTCATTTACAGTTTTATTGCCAGGTGATGTCAAAACCGGGGGTCTGTCCACATCGCCTACCGTTATGATTATCACCTTCGAATCCGTTAATCCATTGGCCGCGGCAACAAAGGTCACTGTGTAATTACCGGTCTGGCCATAGTCCGGCGTCCAGCTGAACACTCCTGTTGCGGTATCCAGCGTCGCGCCGGCCGGGACAGGCGCCATTGAGTACGCTATGGTATCACCGTCCTGGTCTGCGGCTGATAATGTAAAGGTGAGCAACTGGCCTTCATTAACAGCCTGGTTGCCCGGAGAAACCAATACCGGAGCCCTGTCCACGTTATTCACCGTGATAGTTATGGTCTTGGTGTTTGACAGGCTGTTAGCCGTTACCTTAAAGGTTACTTCATAGCTGCCTGATTGAGTATAGCCAGGTGTCCAGGAAAATACGCCTGTTGAGGCATCCAACATCGCACCGGTGGGCACAGGAGTCATTGAATACGTTATGCTGTCCCTGTCCGGGTCGTTTGCGGACAGGGTGAATGTTAAAAGCTGGCTTTCGTTCACGGTTTGGTTGCCGGGCGAGGCTAATACAGGAGCCCTATCCACATTATTAACTATTATTGTTATGGTCTTGGTGTCTGACAGGCCGTTGGCCGTAGCATTAAAGGTAACTTCATAACTGCCGGCCTGGGTGTAATCAGGCGTCCAGATGAATTCACCGGTATCGACATTAAGCGTTGCGCCTGATATGACCGGCGTCATACTATAGACAACCGCATCTCCATCGGGATCAGTGGCGGATAGAGTGAAGGTCAAAAGCTGGCTCTCATTGACAGCCTGGTTTCCGGGTGAAACTAAAACCGGTGCCCTATCCACGTTATTCACTATTATTGTTATGGTCTTGGTATCTGACAAGCCGTTGGCCGTTGCCTTGAAGGTTACTTCATAACTGCCGGCCTGGGTATAATCAGGCGTCCATGAAAATACGCCTGTTGCGGCATCCAGCGTCGCACCGGCCGGAACAGGCGCCATTGAATAAGTTACAGCGTCACCATCCGGGTCTGTGGCTGACAGCGTAAAGGTCAAAAGCTGGCTTTCATTGACAGCCTGATTGCCGGGCGAAGTTAATGCCGGTACCCTGTCTACGTTATTCACCGTTATGACCACGGTTTTGGTATCTGACAAGCCGTTGGCTGTGGCCTTGAATGTCATTTCGTAGCTACCTGACTGGTTATAATCCGGTGTCCAGGAAAAGATGCCTGTGGTCGCATTTAAATTCGTTCCGGTTGGGGTCGGCGCCATGGAATAGGTTATGGCATCGCCGTCCGGGTCAATCGCTGATAGCGTAAAAGTCAAGAGTTGGTTTTCATTGACAGTCTGGTTTCCGGGCGAGGTCAATACCGGCACCCTGTCCACATTATTTACCGCAATAGTTACAACCTTGGCATCGGTCAGGAGATTGGCTGTGGCCGTGAATGTTATGGTGTAATTACCTGCCTGAGTATAATCAGGCGTCCAACTGAATACTCCTGTGGCTGAATCTAATGTCGCGCCGGTCGGCACCGGGGTCATTGAATAACTTACCGCATCACCATCCGGATCTGTGGCTGATAATGTAAATGTCAGGAGCTGGTTTTCGTTCACGGTCTGGTTGCCGGGCGAAGTTAATACCGGAGCTCTGTCTACATTATTTATCGTAACAGTTACAGTCTTTGTGTCCGAAAGTCCGTTAGCCGTTGCCTTGAAGGTTACTTCATAACTGCCGGATTGGGTATAATCTGGTGTCCAGGTAAACACCCCGGCATTTAACACTGCGCCGGTCGGTACAGGCGCCATGGAATAGGTTATGACATCTCCATCCGGATCTGTCGCGGACAGATTAAAGGTCAGAAGCTGGTTTTCATCCACGCTTTGATTTCCCGGAGAGACCAATACCGGAGCCCTATCCACATTATTCACTATTATCGTTATGGTTTTCGTGTCTACCAGGCTGTTGGCTGTGGCCTTTAATGTCACTTCATAGCTGCCAGACTGGGTATAATTTGGTGTCCAGGAAAATACGCCTGTAGTGGCATTTAATGTCACACCGGTCGGCACTGGGGTCATTGAATAAGTTATGGCATCACCATCCGGATCTGCGGCTGACAGTGTAAATGTCAAGAGCTGATTCTCATCTACGGTCTTATTGCCCGGTGAGGCCAGAACCGGCGCCCTGTCCACATTGTTTACTGTGATAGTTACGGTCTTGGAATCCGACAATCCCTTGGCGCTTGCGGTAAAGGTTACCGTGTAACTGCCGGCCTGGGTATAATCAGGCGTCCAGGCAAATGTGCCTGTAGTTGCATTTAACGACGCGCCAGCAGGCAAATTGGTCGCGCTGTATGTTATGGCATCACCGTCTGGGTCTGTGGCTGATAATGTAAATGTCAGGAGCTGGTTTTCATTAACGCTTTGGTTGCCCGGTGATGTCAAAACCGGCGGATGATCCACCGCAAAGGTAAACGACCATGCGCCTGAAGGCTGGCTTGTATTCCCCACCCCATCACGCGCCCTGATCCGCCAATACCAGGCGCCTTCGGCCAGGGTTTCAGGCGTGAGTTTATAGGTGGCTGATGCGATATCTGTTTTGATGATGACATTCTGGGTAAAACCAGAGTCTGACGCTATTTCTAATATGTAAGTAACCGGCGTGGAGGGGTCAAAAACCGCCTGCCAAGCAAAGGTCGGCTGGTTTGTGCCGATAATCGCGCCGTTTAGCGGGCTGAGCAGGGCCGGCACCGGCGGCGGAGTCGTGTCAGATCCGCCAGTGACAACGGTAATCATTCCCCAGAGAATATTACTGATACCAACAATCTTAATTTCTTTTATACATTGGTTATGATCTTCTTTTTTATCCTGTTCACCCGGCTTGCTGGCACATTTATCGTGCAATATCCTCTTTCGGATAAGCTCCCCATAAACAGAATAATTATAGACTCCTTCACCGGCGGGGTTATTGGCCTGGTCCAACCCATTCCATGATTGCTGAATCGTAACGAAGAAATAGTTATTTTCACTTTTCCCAGGCGGGGTTATCCCGGTTTCGTCGGTTATCTTCCGGACTATTGCGCCGGTTACCGTATCGGTGATGGTCCAGGTATAGCGGACAAAGAATTCGAACTTTTCGCCGGCCGCACCCTGGCTGCCCAACACGTCCGAACGCCTGACCCGGAACTTCCCGGTCATGGTCACGGCCTGGTGCTCCGCGATATTAAACGGGTCGGGACTGTCGGACACCTCATCCAGAATGATTTTTCTGTTTTCCAGCATGCCGGGATTGGGCTCGGAATTATTTTTAGCCGGTTGGGCAGGGACGGATTTATCCTGAGGGAGCGTATAACCGCTGGTACTATAAAACAGGAAGACCGTAAAAATGATTACCTCTAAAACAGTCTTGACCAGCAAACCGGAAGTGAAACTGTGAGATGTGCGCTGCATACCCATCCCCTTTCTGTTTATTCAACGACGAATAAACGCTAAAGTACTCAGGTTTTTATGCGCAATGTTTAGTAAGAGAAAATTAATCGGCAAGGTTGTTTGAGAGTTATTAGCAAGCCCCCCGGTGACGATTCTTGGCAGAACGTATTGGGGTGAAAATAATAGTTTTTCGCTGCAATATACGTACGCGTTAGTAATAAGACCCTCCCCTCTCTCTGGACGCCCAGTCAACCTTCTAATGATTTCAAGTCAACATTTTAACGATAAAATATTGGCAAATTTCAAACTTTTTACATAACATTTTTCTGGCAGGAAAGTTTACAGAAGTTACAAATAAAAAAGGTTTATAGTTCTTATAAAGTACGAATCTACTACATACCACCCAGCATGCACGGAAACACCGAATTGTAACCAATTTTGTTGTTAAATTCACAATAGTGCTATAATAAGCCTATTTGAAAAATAAATAATAATTCCGCCCTGCTGGACACAATACTTAGTTATTAGGAGCCCATAAAATGATAGATTGGGGAAAATTGCAAGCATACCAAACAGCACCATGGAAAAGCTTTGAGGAGTTGTGTTACCAGGTAGCTAAAACTTTATATGACAATAAAGGTGAATTTACTCCTGTAGATGATAGTGGAGGTGGTGATGGGGTTGAATTCTACCTGACTCTTCCAAACGGAGACCAATGGGGGTGGCAAGCGAAGTTTTACCATCCGGACCTTCGACTTAATAGCAGCCGCAAATCTTCTATTATCGAGTCACTAAAAAAAG
>Ga0265292_1001310_pt1 | contig 22519 bp, 16 predicted proteins | sample Munlanlewell296A_FD_189080 | JGI IMG/M metagenome (GOLD analysis project Ga0265292, IMG submission 189080) | Leachate microbial communities from a municipal landfill in Southern Ontario, Canada - Leachate well 296A | ecosystem: Engineered > Solid waste > Landfill > Unclassified | place: Canada... | reverse complement strand
GGTTTCTTGGACTGCTGTAGGGCATACTCCACGATGGTTTTGTCCTTGGATTTGCAAACGATAATGCCGATGGACGGGTTTTCATCGCCTGTCTTCACTCGACGATCCAGCGCAGTCAGGTAAAACTGCATCTTGCCGACATACTCCGGAAGGAACTCGCCGATCTTCAATTCCAGCGCTACCAGGCACCGCAGATGCCGATGATAGAGAAGCATATCGATGAAATATTCCTTGTCGCCAACTTCGAGCCGATACTGGCTCCCGATAAATGAAAGCGCTCCACCCATCTCTCTCAAAAATCGATCCATGCGCGCAAGAATTGCTTTCTCCAGTTGACGCTCGCTATGCTCGTCTCTCAGCTCGAGAAAATCAAACGTGTACTCGTCTTTTACTGAGAGCTTCGCCTGCAGCCGGACCGACTCCGGCAACGATCGGTCGAAATTGGTCTGGTGCGACAGCGTCGCGTGATACGTGTCGTTCTCAATCTGATGCACAAGAACGCTTTTGCTCCATCCCGCCCGTCGCGTCATGCGGAGGTAAAACTCACGCTCAAGATCCGTCTTACATTTCTCCATGATGATGAGATTTCGCGCCCATCCTATTTCTGCAACCATTGGTTGCAGTTTTGGCCTTGCGGAGTACAGGGCGTAAAAGTTGCGCATATACCAGATGTTGCGCGCAGAAAATCCCGGCATGCCCTGGAATTCCTTCTGGAGATCCGTTGCCAGCTTCTCGACCACGGATCTGCCCCAGGATTTGCCCTTTTGTCGCTCTACGATGAGTCGCCCGATATCCCAGTATAGGCCAATCAACTCTTTATTTACCGCCTTGAGCGCCGGTTTGAAACAATATCGAATTGGCTGCCGAAGGAAAAGAAGACGGGAAGAAAGGGATGATCTTTTCTAATTGTACCACACCGCATAGCCGCGGTTGCGCAGGCGGTGCGCGAGCCACGCTTCCATCTCCTCCGCCTTCTCCCTCGTGGCGATCGGGTTGTAGCGCTCATACAGCTCGGGCCGGAGCCTCAACCCGAAACACCGGGCATACTTGTTGGCCTTGTATCCCTTCTTGTGCTGCTCGAAGCGTTGTTCAGGGGTCGTTGCCGTCTGGCCCACGTAGAGGCACTGCATGCCTTCGATGTACCCGGGGTTCTCGTTCATGAATTTCCTGACGCCCAGGACCTCGGGATGCAGCTCGATGATGTAGACGCTGTAGCGCCTCTTTCGGATCATAGGGCACGGGTTCCGCCCGCCGAAATCGCTGCACGGCTGCTGCGATTCGCAGCACCTGCGTAAATGACCTTAATATTTCTCACAACTTACAACTCAGGAAACGGACCATTTTTCTTGGTCAGCCCCCGGAAAATGTTCCATTTTTCAAAGACAACTGACTGATTTATTGAGGACGAAATGGTTTACTATCTTGTTTAGGTACGTTATCATTAGCGCAACTCCGGGGATGCATTATGAAATTTGGCACTGAATCTGAGCTCGTTAAGCAGTTGATTGCGGTCAGTCAGTGCATACCTGATACGCAATACTGGCGTACGCCGAGATTGGCAACTGAATTTGATAGTTCGTTCGGCAGAGCCGATCTAATTTTGTACAATCTTAAAAGCGATTGGCAGGGGGCCTTAGGATTGGGGAATATTAGCCCTCAATGGGCTTATGCTTTACGCTTGCTGCCCTATCGCAGAGCATTTTCCTTCGACGATTTTTCGAAACTAACATGTGCAACGAAGAAGCGCGGGTTTTCGGTTCTAGAGCAGTTCGTAGAACTTGGTTATTGTGATAGGGTCAAGAATGAAGATCGGTGGATTAAAGTGGTTCAGCCACGAGTCATAGTGAATGAGATTTTTGCTGTCGAGGCAAAACTCCGTGATTGGCGTAGAGCCCTGAGTCAAGCATTCCGCTATAGAGAATATGCAAATCAAAGCTGGGTTGTGTTGGATACCACCCACTCTAAGCCTGCGTTATCTAATATTACACGATTCGAACGCCTCAATATCGGCCTAGGTTCAATAGACAAAAACGGATCTTTTTCTGTTCACTTCAAACCCAAGAGATTGGAGCCTCAGTCGTTGTATAGGTTTTGGCAAGTGAACGCCCAGATTGCATCGCAGCTCATAGTGCCCTGCCACTGACAGAAACTACTATATCTTTTTCAAGTGCCGCCTATAATAACTATTTGCAGTATCGAGCCATGCCTGTAGATGGTCGCCTCGGCTATACCTCTCCAAGTCAAATGGAATATTCTCAATTGCCTCATTCAGCTCAATGGCAGCCCTGAACGATTCTCTCAACTTCTCATATCGTTGAACTGGAGACAATAACGCCAGCGCCCTGACCTGACTCGCATAGGCAATGAAGTGGTGCAAGTAAAGATCTGGTTGAGTAAAATGTGGCTCCTTTGCAGCTGCCAAAGTTAAGTCACCATACGGAGTTGGTACGTAGGCCCTCTCCCAGATATCAGGAGCGCTATGCTTGATGGTCTTAGCCTGGCCAAATCGTATCCAGTTTAACAATCCAGGCAAATAAATACGTGCGGCAGGACCATACCGGTCTTCGTCATGGATCAAGAATTTGTCGATCGAAAAAACTCTAGTATTTTCAAATGTCCCGAGCGTAATATCACATCCGTCGACCAATGAATACAGAAGGCCTTCGGTGTTGCAGTAACCGACGATAACATGCAGGTCAGCTGCTCGAAGTTCCGTCAGAAAGTCAAGATATGCAGAGAGAAAGGGCTCTGATCGAATCTGCTTTAACTCTTCATCTTCTCCAGATGCAAAAACATAAACCCCACTGATCTCCGGATACTTCGTAATCCAGTTGAGAATCATTACGCGATACTCAGGGCTTATCACCATGTGCGCTGTCAGCGGAAGCGTCATAATCAAGGGTTTGTCGTTTTTTACTTCTTCAGCTGCCTTCAAAAAAGGATGAAGTGTAAATTTACTCTGCTTTTCAGTGTACCGAGGATCCATTTGATCATAATAACGAGCAGGAATTACAATCTTATCAAATCCCTGCTTTACTTGAAAATCGATGCACTGGCGGGCTGAATCTAGAGCAACAATGTCAAAGTCTTGTGTGGCAAAACCGTCCGCAATGATCTCCGGAAAAAATGGATAGGTTTTTAGCTTCCTCTTTTGCGAATTTGGCAAATAATATTGGGGGTCAAAAATGGAACAAGCCTTAATCTCGGGAGACAAACATTCGATCTTCTCTCGATTCATATGAACCGGGCTAAAAATAAGTCCATCGCCACAATGGTCTTCGGTGAATGAATTCAAATTCCAAATAGTGTGATGGCCACATTGATGATAAAGTTTTAGACTCATTCGTCGCCCCTCTCCTGCGTTCTGGTAAGCGCATCTTTGAAGGCTTGGATCGTTCTGAATCGCGCGTACGGTTCTTTTTTTAAAAGCCTCTCAATTACATCAGAAAAAACTTTTGTCGCTTTACCTATGTCAGCAAGGGGTCTCAATTCCAAAGATATCACATTATCCAGCACCTCTTCCCGAGAAAGACCTTCTTCTGTATAAAATGGATTGGAACCTGTCAGAAGCTCATAGACGACAGTCCCCAACGAAAAGAAATCGCTCTTGAACGTAATCAAATCCTTTTCGTTTTTTGCCTGCTCCGGACTAGCATAGGCAGGCGTGCACGGTCCCCAAGGAGCATCTTGTGCAGTAAGCCCGGGGGCGCCTTCCTCGCGTAAAAGACCCAGATCTATGATGACAATACTTCCGTCGGGTTTGATAAGAATGTTATCAGGCTTAATGTCACGATGAATGAGCTTATCCTTATGGGCCCAAAGTAATGAGAGACCATCGATCAATTGAAAAAGAAGCCCGGCTACGGCGCTCTCAGTCCGGTATCCGTCCATGCACTCAGATAGTGGCCGCGCGGCAACCCGTTCTTCTATCGTCAAAAATATTCGGTGGGTTAGCGGATCTTCGGTTTCTGGATGATGAGTAAAAACATCGTCACGATAAAGCTTAGGATAGTATGAGCTGTTGAGCTCTCTGAGAATTTCGATTTCTTTCTGTAAGTAGGCTACTTGCTTCGGGTTAAGTTCTTCGGTAACCTTTACGACAACTCGACCCCAACCAATATAACTTTTATCGGCGGGAGCCTCGAAGTGAGCAAAATAAACCACTCGCTGACCTGAAGGTCGAACCACTTGATCCACGACCATTCCAGGCAATAATCGACACACCACTTCTTGAAGTTGCTCTGGCTTCATTCTGGGCATGTGCGCAAGATACTTCAGGGGAAACAGTCCGTCAATAATAGCAATGGCGGTGTGAAGGACAAAAAACAGACGGAGACAACTACAAAGAGGAATTTATTTGTAATATCGATGCGATAGTCGCATTTTTGTTTATCTCAGACTGGTTTTTATTATTAATAAAGCTCCTTCATTGCTTACAAATGCACGCAATCCTGGGTAGTGAATTCAGAAGGGACTCTTGCTGTGGACGGCAAGCCTGGCCCTTGGACCGGCTTGCCCCCTGACTCACGTTCTGCTACTTCGTGGTTGAGGTCAAGGAGAACAGCGAGAATATCCCCATTGCTTTTCATGCCATAGGCCGCGCGGGCTGCATCATCGAGCGCCTCGTGGGCATTGCGGAGCGGATTTTCCCCAGACGAGTCGAGTGTGCGATAGAGATCGCGCAGGCACCACGAATTTTCGGCCATAATCTTACGTCTGAGCGCACGCAGCACGACCGCGGCTTTGGCGACTGCGCGAATCTGCGACACGCTTGGTTCCTGGGGCCAGGGAAAGCTGTTGAACACGGTCTCTGATGTATATCGAAAATCACCTTTAAGTGTCGAACAACGTTCTATGAACCATGTCCAGTGCATCGCCGACTGCAAGATGCCGAAGGAATAGTCGTCAGGGAGGGGAAAGACCTGAAGAGCATCGTTTGGATGGATGCTGTTTGAGATGAATTCAAATATGGGTCGTTTTGTTACTCGGCAGCAAGCGATATAACGCTGATTCTGCTTTATCATTGAAAGCATTTCAATGCGACCTCTCCAATATTTCCACCAACGTCGGAAGTGGTCCTGGCGGGGGCCATTTTCAGAAGCCGACTCCGCTCGCTCAGCAGCTGCCTTTTCCTTGATATAAGGCATTACATTTTTTTCGATATGATGAAATGCTGCTTTGTGTCGCATCGCTGAAAGAATATCTTCACAGTAATTCAGGTCGATCGCAAAACGAGAAGGCAATCCATTCACATTGCTCAAGAGTTCATCCCCAGTCAGATACGGATGAATGATGGACGCAGATGTTTGGTCGATCATCATTTCTCTGGCCTCATCCGGTGTTAATAAGAATCCCGCATGCCCGTGTGTTTGTCCTTGATAGCAGGCCGACGATTCCGCGTTGCAATGCAAAGTCTCGGCACCTGTCACATCCGCATGGCTGCTCAGCGACGAATTAATGACATCGAGCATCTCAACTTTCCAAGGACTGTCAATTTTATCGCCAAGCTGGGTAAAGAGCTTTTTCTTGCCCTTTTCCTTGCCCTTGATCCAGTCCACGATGGAAACGTGGACTGCGGAATCGCCAGACCAGACCTGCGTTGCGACCGCCTCGGTGATAGCACCTCCATGCTCAACAATATAGTCGAGACCGCCTTCGCGCGAATAGGTCTGATGTATTGTGTTGGTGCCGACGAGGCCGGCCCTACCGCCATCTGGAAGTTCATCGTGCGCGCGACGGAACCAGTATACGCAATAATCGGCTCGCCCAGGTATGTCGGGATATTTTGCTCGCATGCGGTTCACATAGTCCCGCCCGAATTCTTGCTGCATCTTGTTTTTGGACTGATAGGGAGGATTGCCGATGATCGCGTTGGCCGTGGGCCACTTGCAGAACAAGGCATCATCGCATCTGATGTTATCGTCGAGATTGTCCAGAGGCAAGGCTTGATCGAAGTGGATGCCGCTCTGGCCCATGCGCTTACGAGTTTCTGCGACGGAGAGTTCTTTCGCAAGCATGAGGGTAACCTTTGCCAGTTCCGCTGCAAAGGGATTGATATCAATACCGAAGAATTGCTTGGTGCTCACTTGCAGCGACTGCGATAATTCTGTTCGTGACTTTTTGCTGAATGTTCGTTGCATAGCGACGATAGCGTCCATTTCTAAACGCTTGAGCTCGCGATAGGCGACGTAGAGGAAATTCCCGCAGCCACATGCCGGATCGAGCACTCTGTAGGAATGAAGATCTTTCATGATCCGGGCAAAATCGGCGCGGCTGTTAGTTGTCTCTATGCGGCGTCTCCACGGACGAACAATGGTAGGGAGTACAATTTTTTGGATGTCTGCTTCGCTGGTGAAGTGGGCGCCTAAAGCGTGACGTTCTTTCTGGTCCAAGCTGCTCTGAAAGAGCGTGCCGAAGATGGGCGGCTGTACGTTCGCCCAGTTTTCGGACGCTGCTTCGATGAGAAGCTCAACTTCGTCTCTTCTCAGTTCGATCGGGACGCTCTCCCGAAACAATCCTCCGTCAAAGTACGGCACATCTTTATATCGACCGGCGGCGGCTGGCTTCTGAGTGCTCATCTGTCGGAAGAGAGCGCCCAGCAGATCGTAAGAATTGCCTTGGCTGCGGCAATCGTGAAGAATTTCAGTGAACAGATCTTTTGGGAGGAGCTCGAAGTCTTCCGCAAACATCGCAAAGACACATTGCAGAATGAATCGTTGCGCCTTCTCACGATCTTCTTTACGCGCGATCAGGGTGTTGAAAACTCTTGCGACTTTGTCGGCTGCAATGCGCGTGACGGCAACGCGGTTGTTTTCAAATAGGGGTCGTTTTTCCTCTGGGAAGAGAAAGTTGAGCGCTGTATAACGATCCTCAAGCGCCTCCACTTTTACCTTGTCAACCGGGTCTTCGATCTGTGAGTCAAAATCATATATCCAGAATTCGTCAAAATTGCAGAGGACGACATATCGGGGACGGTGGGGGACGAGCTGAAGCCAGTATTCGAAGGCCTGTCTGAAGTGATCTTCCAGGTTTTCTCCACGGCTCTTCATCTCCATGAGGAGGCGCGGCTTCCACAGCAGATCAGCATACTTTGTAGTTCTTCCTTTTGCTTTGACCCGGTACTCTAATGTAGCTCCAGCTTCTTTATATCCTGCGTGCCCGAACGCCCGAAAGAGTCGGTCGCAGAAGACCTGTGCTTCTCCCTTTTCATCGCCCTTCAGGGATCGCCAGTAATAGATGAACTGCCTGATTCGTGACGCAGCTTCGCTCAACTCCTTACCTCCAAGTGCCTATAGTTAAATTCTGAAAATTTTGCTGACACACCCCTTAACTCCCTCATCCCCCCGCCCCAATCGCCCTGATCACAAAGGGCAGAATAAATACGATGAGAACCAGAGTCATGACCGGGCGCAGGAGATTCCTGTGACCGGTGAACCGCAATTGCCCGGACCGCGTAGTGATAAATCTATACTCCACTCCCAATTGCAGCACAACTTAGGAGATTTCTTGTGACCTGGATAAGGGATTATCCAAAATTGCGGGGAAGGGGAGGGAGACTGAATTTGTGCAACAGGTTGTTGCACAAATTCCCTGGGAACACATCGTCCGTATCCTCGACTATGTCGCTGTCGGGGTATCAGTCTACAGGCTGACTAAATCTCTCCCTAAGGAGCTTGAAGGCGAGCTGAAAACCTGAAAACCCAGTATACTGGGATTTCTCTAGCAAGCTGCAAGAGATATCGTCGTGATACTGTCACGACAATTGGGTCTGATTTCGTATTTCAACTTAATAAACAAGAGGTTGCACTTTTGAGATCGCAAATTGCGATCTCAAAAAAGAGCGAGGGGCGCGGCGGCAGACGATATTTGCCCTACGCATTTACCGAGCACGGTGCAGTAATGGCGGCCAATGTGCTGAGATCAAAGAGAGCGGTAGAAGCGAGTATCTATGTAGTGCGGGCGTTCGTGCGATTGAGACAATTTCTGGCGTCTCACAAAGAGCTGGCCGACAAGTTCGCCGAGCTCGAGCGGCAGGTCGGGACGCACGACAAGGCGATCGTCTCTCTCTTCTCTGCGATCAAGCAAATGATGGCGCCGCCAACGGCGGCTGAGAAAAAGATAGGGTTTAATTTAACTCGTGAACCGTGAACCGCGATTGGTAAACCGGGGATCTACCTCCCCCTTCCCCCTCCTTTCACCCTTCGGCTCTCGCCTTCGGGTACTTCCTCGCGCACCCGCTCTGCGGGTCCCCGCGCTCGGTCGCAAAGGAGGGGATAATCGGGAGAGTTAGTCTTACGCAGCGCGACTCTTGAATACGGCCTTCTCGAGTTTTTCAAGGCGTTCGAGTATCGTCTTTGTATCGCCTATGAGGGCCTGGGTGACGAAAACACGGCAGTGATGCTGCGATTTGATGCAGCTCATTAATTCCCACCACTGATTTCAATAGTCATTTTGCCGGCACAATATTTGCTCTCTAACTTCCCATATGAACCACAAGCCTGCCCAAAGCGCGTTGCTCCCGGTCGGCGATGAGGTGGTCGCAAATTGCGACCACTTCACAAAATAACGCTACGATTCAATTTGTTATGCGTTTGAGGTGCCAATTTGGCACCTCAAACGCATAACTGCTCTAATTTAAAGGAGAATGAATCATGAAGAGAGAAGGTCAGCTCATAACAGTCGAACAGATCGAGCAGACAATAATTCTTCTGCGCGGCCAAAAAATCTTGTTGGCCCCAACCCTGGCCCAAATCTACGGAGTGGAAACAAAGACGCTGACAAGGCAAGTCAAACGAAACATCGGCCGATTTCCTTCTGACTTTGTCTTCGTGCTTTCAAGAGAAGAAATCGCACAACTGAGGTCTGCTGGAATTCTCTCAAACAATAAGGAAGGACGAGGCGGTAGCCGGTACGTTCCCTACGCCTTCACAGAACATGGTGCAATCATGGTCGCGACGGTGCTCAGCACACCAAGAGCCGTGGCGGCAAGCGTCTATGTAGTACGGGCTTTCGTAAAGCTTCGTCAGATACTCTCATCACATCGAGAGCTCGCGAACAAGCTCGTTGAGCTCGAGCAGCAGGTCGGGACGCACGACAAGGCGATCGTATCGCTCTTCTCTGCGATCAGGCAAATGATGGCGCCACCCGCGGCAGTTGAGAAAAAGATAGGGTTTAATTTAACTCGTGAACCGTGAAAGGATGCAGTCATGAATCACGAGAAACTGGAGTGCTACAGGCAGTTGGTGGCAATGGCAGAGGAGGTTGCAAGGAGAGTGACCAAGTGGCCGAGGGGTTACGGTTTTCTCTCAGATCAGCTCAGCCGTGCAATGACGTCGGCTGTTCTCAATTTATCGGAAGGGAACGGAAAGCAGAAGCAAGGCCGCGAACGGCGCCGGTTCTTCAGGATCTCGCTCGGCTCCATCGCTGAGGTAGCGGCTGCACTGGACCTGGCCCATGCATTCGGCTTGATCCAGAAAGGGGAACAAGAATCGTTTAAATCGCGGCTCAAGCTCGCCTATACGCAGATCAGGGCATTGCCATGATCTGAGATCTCGGATCTGAGATCTTAAAATTAACGGCGATGGTACAGCGATGATCAGGCGATGATGATTCGATGATAATGCGATGGTAAGGCGATTTGTTACTTCGTTATCGGCGAGATACCCTGTTTCACGTACTTTGCCGTGAACCCGTCGCCGTCCATATCGATGAAGATCGGATTTGCGAGCGCCCAGGCGGATGCGCCCACGCGCTCGTCCGTATGGAATGCGGTGAGGTTAGTGGGATCTATTGTGTCCGGCGCCTTTGCCTCGTCGACGAGCGCGCGCGTGACGATCGGGAATAGCGAGCGAAAGCCGCTCGTTGCGCGCGTGCCACGCGCCATCACCACGACCCAGGTGTCCTCGTCCACGTTGAGGTCGAACGTTACGCTCGCCGTGATGACTCCGTTCTCCTGCTTCCATCCCGTTAGCGAGCCCTCTGCCACGCTGAATGTCTTTGTCGGCTGATAGGAATAGCGCGGCATGTGATACGGCTTGTAGAACTGCGCGGGGTCCGCGGCCGTACCCTCCATGGGCGTGTCCGTGGCGTCGTCGACAGGCATCGGCTCGGTATTCGCGTATACCTCGATCGTGTCGAACCACGCCCACGATGCTGCTGTCACCTCGACCGTGAACTGCGCGTGCTTGCCGGCTATCGTCCCGCCTACGTCCGCGGTTGCGCCTGAGTCGTTCTTCGCCTTCACCGTAATCACGGGTCCCGCGGAGATCGTCACCTTGTGCGCCTTGATGCTCGCCGCGTATTCGTTGAGGTCGATCGCGTCGTTCGACGAGCCCGCTCCATCCGCGGGATCAACGGAACTTGCGATATAGTTTCGCGGTATGCCCACCGGGTCCGGCATCGCGCGGTGACTGTCCGAGTCCGCGGTCGCCGTGGCCAGAAGTCCCAGGTTGAGGAGATTGAACCAAGTGGGAATCGCAGAGCGGAAGAGGATTCCATTGTCGTGCAGGTGCGGCCCCACCACGAGCTCGACCGCATCGTAGTTCACGGTCATGAGCCCCGTGTTCCCGAACGGAATCGGAAACTCCGTGCCCGATGTGCGCGGAGGCATGCGCCGTTCCACAGGGTCCGCGTAGCTCGAGAGCGGGGCCACGCCGAAGTTGTCCATATAGAAGGGAGTCGTGACCCAGCCGGATGCGAGCGGCAGTCCGGTCGGATTGTCCATCAGATGGTTGATCTGTATGACCGGGTTCGCGGGGTCGGAGCGCAATGTCGTGATCAGCTCGTCGAGCGTCGGCCCGAGTTCCGGGCTCATCGACACCTTGTCGTCAGGCAGCTCGCTCCAGTCCGGCGCGCCGCCGTCCGGGTCTGCTGGATCAGGAGTCAGCGGGAAGGCGTGGATGTGGCCGTAGTGGTTCGGAGTCACCTCGTCGCCGGGCGACGACCTCATGCTGCCGCCGCGTATGATCCCCTGCGAAGCGAGCGAGGAGATCACGGCGGAATAATCCGTTATGTAGTCGTGGTCTGAAGACTGCAGCACGTCCAGACCCTCAGCCGCTGCGGAGAGCACTCGCATCTCCTGAGTCAGATTCGAATCCGGGCTCACTATCGAATGGATGTGCAGGTCCGCGCTTATGTAGCCGGGCGTGCGCACGACGCGCTTGAGCTTGATCTCTCCGAGATCGACCGTTCCGCCCGCGGCGACTTCGACCACGCGCTCGTCGTCCGTGTACTCGACGCCATGGCTGACCGCTAAAAGATATGTGCCCGGCTCCATGTTGAAGCTGGCGCTCCCGGTCAGATCGAACGTCCCCTTTGCGGTGATGTACTTGAGATCCACGATGCCGAACGGCTGATCCCAGTGATACGTGGAGCGGAATCTTCCCGCGCTCCCCACCTTGTTCGGACTCGGGTCCTCGCCCACTATCGTGAGACGCGCAGGAATCGGTTGGCCTGTGTCAGCATCCATGACCGGCTTGGAGAGGGAGATCTTCCCCGCCTCTCCGAGCGTGCAGACTACGGTCGCCGCGTCCTTTGTGGCGACATCCAGCTCCGTGGGCTCGCACGCGCCTGCGTCAGTTGTTCCGTTCTTCTGATAGCCCTGCATCTCGACCGAGACCTTGTAGCGTCCGTTGCCAAAGCGCTTGGATTCGAGGTCGCCGCCGGTCGGCAGCTGGCCCGAGAAGCGGCCCGTGGAATCCGTGCGATACGTGATGAGGGTGCCGCCGGTCGAACTCACCGCGACCGTCGCGCCCGCGACCGGCTGGCCCGCCGCGTCCTGCACCTTTCCGGAAACCGGGCGGGTGGCCGCGCCGATGGCCGCAAGGCCCGCGTCCATGACCGATCCCGAGGAACCGTTGCCCACGACGAAGTAACTCGTGATGGTGCGCGATTGTCCCGCAGGAATCGTAAAATGTATCTCCGGAGTGCCGCCCAGCCCCAGCGGTAGCAGTTTCAAAAACTCTTCGCCGAAGACGAGACCGGACACTCCGGAGTAAGATATGGACGCGCTGTTAAGCGGGGCGCCTGTCTTTGGATCCATGAACTGCGCCGCGTTGAAGAATACGCCGTACGACACATCCGTCCCGTCAAACGCGGAGTAGACGAGCGCAGGAGTATTGCCTCCCACCTGCGTCATGAGATCCGGCGTGAAACCTATGCCGGGTATCAGCATCGAGACCTGGCCGGATACGCAGACGAACTGCCCCATCGGCAGCATGACATCCTTCTCGCCGTCGTTCTTGAACGTGGTATCGATCCGCACGTAGTTCGTGCCCGGTTCGAGCGTGTAGTCGGTCGTGACCTCCTGGCTCAGGCCCTTGAGGTCGTCGTAGATCTCGAACGGATTGCGGCGATCGTCGAACCTGTTTGAGAACGTGATGCTCTGGCCCGCGATGCCCTGCGCGACCTCGCCTATGAAGTCGAGATCAAGATAGTCGTAGACGTCGATCAGCCCGTGCGCGCGCAGGACCTGCGCCCCGCTCGCAGTACCTTCCGTGACCGCCTCGTAGTTCTGGTAGTTGACCGTCCACTCCACGTTCACGAGCGGAAAGATCGAGCCCATACTGTCCTGCCCGGCCGCGCCCGATCCCCGCACGAGGTCCGCGTCGATGATGTTGCCGCCGAACGAATCGACGTTGGAATTCTTCGTCGGCTTCTGGATGATGACGCGGATCTTGTCGTTCTTGAGCAGCACGTCGCCCACGCGCCCCTGCGCGTTGGGGCCGCCGATGAGCTCGGATTCGCTGTGTATGGTGAACGGCGTTTCAGGGTAGCCGGATATATTGGGGCTCGGCTCCCCCTTGCTCCCGCTGCAGGCGGAGAGGAGGAGAGCGGCCAAGAAGACAACGGCCGTCATTTTTTTGAATCGCAGGATCATAGTTCGTCATCCAAATACATTCCCTCCCTTTGTAAGGGAGGGTCAGGGAGGGTAGATCCTCACGATCTACCCCACCCATCCTCCCCTTACAAAGGGGAGGGGTTTTGAAATGTCGTCCCTCTGTATCGGCTCCATTCCCAGGATGTTGCGCACTTATTGCAGAACTCTGAAAAGGCCGCGAGGCGCCCTGCGGCATGGTCCTGGCCAGGTGCGTCAATATAAAGAATGGCAGCCAACCCATCGATATCCGGAAGAGCTGGAAAGTCCCCTCTAAAAAATCGGGCAACCTTTTTGTCAGCCCTGCGATAATCATGGAGATTGGAGTTCGGACTCACGGAGAAGGCATGACCACTATTTCCTTTCCACCGGGCATGGGCGCCTCGATCCAGATAGATACTGAGGCGCTGGACATACTTGCGCCTAATGTCGCCGGCTATATCGATGAAGAGGAAGTAGAGGGAGTTCGCGGGCTCCTGGAGATCCACGACATCCCAGAGGACCTCCAGCCCGAGGCGACGAGGGAGCTGGCCATGCGCCACTCCAGGAGCGCCTCTCCGACATGGAGATACGACGAGGCACGCGTGGAGAAGGTGGCGGAACAGCTCGTGAGGCGCACCGACGTGCAGATCAACGCGCGCGACAGACTGATTGCGCGCTTCAATCTCCTGAGCGAGGGAAAGCCTGAAGAGGCCTTTAACCCATTTCATCTGAGCATGATCCTCCCGAACCTTGCGCAGGACGATCAGCGCCGCGCCGTGCGGTTCATGGCGACGGTCATCGCGCAGAACTCCGACATCGAGCTGCGCAGGCCCGCGTTCAAAGCGCTCGAGGAACACCTCGAATACCTGAAACCCAGGGATGCATTCGGCGTCGCGTCCACTCTCATGAAGGTCTTTGAATACAACCTTGCCGCTGACCAGAAGGAGGCGGCGCGCATAATGGATGAGGAGCTGCCTGTTCGCGGCGAAGGCGACGTGAGCCGCAAGGCGATGGCGATAATAGAGCGCGCGGGTCGCTTGTACAGCGACGACAGGCCGGACCTCGGAAAGGCGATGAGCCGGGCCGCGAGAATCGTGATCGAACGCATATCGCCACTTCTGGATGAGGCCGAGATCATGGAGCTCGCGCGCGCTGCGCACAAGCTGAGCTCGCGAGGCGGCACGATAAAAGAGAGGACCAGGCTGACCGACAAAATGGCGAGGACTTTAACCGCGATGGCCTCGCGTCTTGCAGAGGGCGATCGCCCTCCATGGCGCGACGAAAAACTCGACCTCTCCCGAATCCGAGAAGTGGCGGACAAGGCCCTCTCGCGCAGCGCGGGCTCCCCTCCCGCGGCCGGGTCAGCAGCGTTTGCCGAAATGGCAAAGCGCGTATCGGGCGCGGAGTTCAGGCAGATCGGCGACAGCCCATATTTCCATAATGGCCAGGCCCTGCTCCGCATCGACGACGACGGACGGCCTACGCTCTTTTCTCCTTCCTATGCCTGGACCGATGGCTTGAAAATCAGAGGGATCGTCAGGGTTGTAGAAGACCATGAGGAAGCCTTTGGCATCCTGACGCGAGAGATGCAAAAGTGGGATGATGATAAGTACGGCAGGGAGTTGCGGGTGCCGCAGTACCATGTGCGCTCGCTCGGCGACTACTCCAGCCAGGCCTTAGCAAAGATCAGCACCCTTGAATTAGTGAACAGCGCGCGTACCACGCCGCTTCGTCAGCAGTTCGTTGCCGCCGGGTTCAAAGAGGACCCGATCACGCCTGGGATCTTCAGGGGCGGCAGCGATCGCAGGGTGATCGCGTGCGTTCACGACGACACGGTGTGGTTCCTGGGGAGACAATGGAGCGACAGGTATGACAGATTCGGCGCGCTCTTCTCGCCCGAGACGCAATTTCGGTCCGAGCGACGGAGCCTCTTCATTCGCAGGGGGCCGCTGGAACTATGTCTCTCGCGCTCGGGGAGGAGCGAGTTCAATGACGGGCCGAGGCTCATCGGTCACCTGGAGGATGTGCCGCCGGAGCTTCTGGGGGTCGAGGAAAAAGAGATCAGTGATCCAGAAACCGGCTTTATCTACGGCGGCCGCAACGAAACGCAGCTCATCCGAGCTTTGACTTCGCTGAAGGGCGAACCGATCGACAGGATCGAGGCGAGGATGCGGCCCGGCGGCCGTTACAAAAATGACGGATCGCCGTTCACGGAAAATTTCGACCGGTCGCAGGAAGGGTTTCTCGGCAACGGAGAATCGCTGCTCAAGGTCATGGCAGAGGACAACGATTGGGTCTTGAGCAAAGGACTGACCCACCGCGAGCTGGAAAAGGCGCTCAAATACGCCCTGTGGGCGACGCACAATCTCGCGCCGACCGATCTCGACAAAGAGTACAGCGAAAGGATGCAGCAAGATCCGGAATTCAGGAAAAAATACGAATTTGTTGGATCCGGCGAGATGAAATCTCTGCGCATATTTTGCGCCGAACACGGCCTTGATGAACTCTATCGAGAAGAATTTCTCGGACGTTTCGAGTGGATCACCTCTATCGTGGAGTTCGAGTTTCGGGGCCGGCACTTCATCTCCTTGCCCATGGCCACCGCGGGCTTTCAGCGCTCGCCCATCAACGACGGTTTCGCAGCGGGCGACTGCCCCGTGGTGGTGAACATCGACAACGGGAAGGCGATTAATTTGACGAGCATGGTCGCGCATCTCATCCATGATTATGGTATCTACGAAGGCCATGGCACGCACTATCGCGTCTCGCCGCAGCAGATCGTGGACGTTTTTGATTTCCTCAAGCCGTGACAACGCCCCTTCTATTATAGGTTGACGCCGGGCCTTCATTGGCGATAAGAACATCGCGCCAAAACAAACTATCCCTATCAAATTCAGCACCTTACTATTCAAGGAGGCAGTCATGATCATCGGCGTACCCAAGGAGATCAAGACCCAGGAAACCCGCGTGGCAGTTACCCCGGACGGCGTGCGCAAGCTCGTCGAGGCAGGCCACACGGTATATGTCGAGAAGAGCGCGGGCAACCTCTCCGGGTTCAACGATGCGGATTATACTGCGGCGGGCGCAAATATGGAGACGAGCGCCGAGAAGATCTGGAAGGGCTCGGAGATGATCGTGAAGGTCAAGGAGCCGCTCGAGAGCGAGTACCGCTACTTCCGCCCGAACCTCAACCTTTTCACCTACCTTCACCTCGCCAGCGTCCCGGAGCTCGTTCAGGCGCTGTGCGAGACAAAGGTCCTCTCCTTCGGCTACGAAACCGTTGAACTGGACGACGGTTCGCTTCCGCTGCTTACGCCGATGTCCGAGGTGGCGGGCCGCATCGCCACTCAGATCGGCACATACCTGCTGCACAAGAACCACGGCGGCAAGGGCCTGCTGCTCGGCGGAGTCACGGGCACCAAGCGCGGGACAGTGGTCGTGATCGGCGGCGGGATCGTCGGCCGCAACGCGGCAGAGGTCGCGATGGGGCTGAGGGCTGATACCGTAGTGCTCGACGTCTCGGACAAGAAGCTCTCGCAGATCGAGCGCACGTACAGCGGCAAGATCAAGGCGGTAAAATCGACCGAGTCATCGGTCGCGGAATGGGTCGCGAAGGCCGACCTGCTCGTGGGCGCAGTGCTCGTCACCGGTGACCTCGCACCGCACGTGGTCACCGAATCGATGGTGAAGACGATGCAGCCCGGTTCGGTGATCGTCGACGTGGCCATCGACCAGGGCGGCTGCATCGAGACGATCCGCGCCACGAGCCACGACACGCCGACGTACGTCACGCATAACGTTATCCACTACGCGGTGCCGAACATGCCCGCGCTCACGCCGCACACCTCGACGGAGGCGCTCACCGCCGCCACGTTCCCGTACGCGCTGAAGCTAGCGAACGACGGAGTCGAGAAGGCGATAGCGGACGACAAGGCGCTTGCAAAGGGCCTGCAGACAAGGGGCGGCAAGGTCACGCTGCCGGTGCTGCAGAAGCTGTTCCCGAAGTGGGCGTAAAAAACCCCGTGAATTCCGCCACTGAATCGTCGGCGGGCAGGCGTGATTCGTAAATCGTGAATCGGAAATCGACATAGGTAGACCCTCGCGGGTTTTCCCTGTCACACCACCGGGCGTACGGGTCCGTACCACGGCGGTTCGGCTGGTTTACGGCGTAAACGCAACGGCCAGCGAACGAAGTCCCAGCGAGGCGAAGAAGACATTCGGCAGGGCGATGCTCATGGCCTGGCTGCGACTGAGACGCCACGGACCGTGGGCGCTTCCGGCCATCTTCGCCGCCAGCTCCTTCCCCACGTCCCGTTTTCGAAGCTCCGCGAAGCGGGTTCGCCCACGCTTCCAGCGCTTCCACACAACGCATCTCATCCGTCGCCTTACCCATGAATCAAGATCTCGAAGCACCGACGGTGTCTCGCAGAAGCCGAAGTAACCGATCCATCCTCGAAGGTACACGGACAGATCGCTTACCATCCGCTTCATCTCCCCACCGCGCGTCCGACGCGTCAGCTTCCGGACCCGCTCCTTGAACCGCTTGACCGCCTTCGACGATATCCGTCGCTTCGGCGTCTTGCCGCCCGTGAAGCCGAATCCCAGAAACTGCCGATTGCTTGCCTTTCCAACCGCGCTCTTCTCTCCGTTCACCTTGAGTTTGAGCTTCTTCGTGATGAACCTGCTGACGCCCTCCATCACCCGATGCCCGGCCCGCTCGCTGCGTACGTAGATGTTGCAGTCGTCCGCATACCGAACGAACCGATGACCTCGCCGCTCAAGCTCGCGGTCCAGATCGTCGAGCACGATGTTGGACAGCAAAGGCGACAGGGGCCCACCCTGTGGCGTTCCCTCCTCCGTCGGACTCACCAGCCCGTCCTCCATCACCCCGGCATTCAGAAACGCGCGGATCAGCTTCAGACACCGCTTGTCCCCGATCCGCTGCGCGATCTGCCCCATCAGCTTGTCGTGGTTCACTCGATCGAAAAACTTCTCCAGATCGAGGTCCACAACAGAACCATATCCCGCGATGACGTACTCCTGTGCTCTCGCCACCGCATCGTGCGCGGATCGACCGGGTCGAAATCCAAAGCTGTGATCGGAAAACGTCGGGTCCCATTGCCACTGCAGAACCTGCAACATCGCCTGCTGGATAAACCGATCGACGACCGTCGGAATGCCGAGCTTCCGCACCCCGCCGCCTTCCTTCGGTATCTCCACACGTTTCACAGGCTGTGGCTTGTAGGTCCCTCCGAGCAACTTGTCCCGCATGTCCGGCCAGTGCTTCCTCAGGTAGCCCCGCAGCTCCTCGACGCTCATCTCGTCGATGCCGGGGCTGCCCTTGTTCGAAATCACCCGCTTCAACGCCCTCATCAGATTCTCTCGCTCACAGACCTCTTCCATGATCCGTTCCGTCGTCACCCGGCTTTCGACACTGCGCTCCGCCCTGTCCGGTTCGGTCCCTCCCGCGTAGGATGCCGGGGCTTCACCCCTTTCTCTCGACGCAAAGGCCAGATCATACTGGATTTTCTGCCGCCCACCGTCCATGAATCGCGCCTCCTACTCGCCTCCCATTTACCCCTCTATCGAGGGACCGTTCGGGCCTTCGGCACGCCGTTCCCGGCCCGGCAACCCCCACCGTTTCTCCCCTTTCGGGTGAGTGCCTCGGTCGAGTGGACCGACTGCGCATGCCTACTATGCCCTCTGCTGACTCCTGCCGCGTGGTTAGAGCATCTCGCGATGCACTCAGTCCCTCTCCGAGGGACGCACGACAGGCCTCCCGAGGTAAGTCCATTCGCATTCAGATGCACAACCGCCGGATTTACGCCCCGCGCCCTTGATGGATATGGACTTCGCAGTCAGTTGCCTGCTCGTCCGACGCTCGCGCCTCGTATCCGGTTCTTGTCCATCGGCTCGCATCTTCCGCTCCGCGCTTCCTTCAGACCCCGCCTCGCGACGACGCCCTTGCGCTTCGCTCACCCTTCACCTCCATCAGGTTGGGTAGAGAACTTTCACCTCCCTGCGATTGAACATGCTCGGCACACAACACTAAGGGCGGCATCGTCGATGCCGCCCTTTATTTATATATCTGTTTCAACTTTATTCAGGTACCGACTTGAGACTGCCGGATACGATCTATGGCGTCCTTTTCGAGTTCACCGGATAAAACGAGACTCGCGAACTCGCTTTCCCTTCTCCTGACTTTTCCTTTTTTCGATTTTGCGAGATCCATAATCATCGTTCCGAGTTTGACATTCATAAAATCATTGTCGATCAACGTCCCCATCATAAGCAGCGTGCAAGTGGGCACTCTGCGAAGGGGAAACTGTTGCAACCAAGCACGATATGCCTCCTCATACAGACGCGCTGCAAATGCCGTTTGTGCGTCGAGGCTGGCACTCTCCATTCCGCTCGACATCAGCCGCTTCATAGTCTGAAAATAAAGCTCGTCGTCCTCAAGCTTTTTCACGTCTCTTTCAAGGGGGTCCTTTTCGCGGGGCGGCAAGGCGGGCAATGCGTAACCGCGGTTTCTCTCGGAAAACTCGTGAATCGATTTGTCGATGTCGACTCTAATTCTCCCTATGAGGGCGTCCGCAATATATCCGGCCAAAGATGGATCCATCCGCAAATACTTGTAGAGCCGAAAACGCACAAACTCATCCGCGCGATTCGAGTCGCCTAATTCCATACACGATGTTATCGCGGAAACCGCTTCCATCACGAGCTCACGCCCTCTCACCGCAACTTGCGCCTTCTCTAAGGCACTTGAAAGCATATCCAAAGCGTCGCCAGGCTTGACGTCGGGCCGATTGAGGTAACCGGCCAACGCCGCAAGATTGCCGCCTCCGGTCTTTCGAACGGCAGCAATGAATTCTGCGCTCGCCGCGCTCTCGACTTCTTCCCTCGTAGGAGTTTGTCCCGTGCTCCCCGTACCGTTCGCAAAAAACGGCCCCGCAACGGAGGTTGCAAAATACCGGATCATTCCATTATTCATCCCTGGAGTCGGTGCACCTGAAAGGAGCTCCTCCTGCGCCAGCTCACTGCCAACGTCCGGGGGCGGCGCTAGCCATGACATCATGGTAGCCGTGTATACGCCGTTCATTAAGATATTCATTTTTCTCTCCTTGACCTATCTGAGAATTATTATCGATCACTTTTCCAGCAACCTTTTCAGGGGGTCATAAGGATTTTTTTTCATAGTATATTACAAAAGGCAAGATTTTACGTCGCATAAAAATCGGATAGGGGAAAACGTTCGCTACGGGAAGACAAAGATCGAGTGATCAGGCGATCTCGATGAGCTCGTAGTCTCGGCTGCCGGTCTTGCAAAAGCTCTTCCTGAAGTGGGCGTAAAAATCCGTGAACTCCGCCACTTAATCGTCGGCGGGCAGTCGGAGTTATCTCTTTATGCAGCGTCTTTCACCCGCACTTCTGCCTCAAGGTTTGCGGCTTCGGCCAGTCGCAGCACTCGATCAATAGTAACCTTTTGAAGGCTTCCGGAGAGGATACCGGTCACCGCGCTTCGCGGCAGACCTGAACGGCGGGCCAGTTCCGCATGTGTGAGATTGCGCTTCTCCACGGCCTTGAGGATAGCGGATATAAGCTGTGCCTTGATGACCGCCTCCATTCCCCGTGCGGGGGGGATCCCTAATTGTTTGGCGAGTTCAGAACCCGATGTTTTCTTTTTCATCAGCCACCTCCTTTAATCGTCTCTTGGCAATTTCAATGTTGTGATATGGAGTCTCTCGTGCCTTTTTCTTGAATGCGTGCAATCCGTAAATCATTCCGCTTCCTGCCAGACAATAAATGATGCGATAAACTCCGGATCGATGTCGAAACCTCAATTCATGGCACCCGCGCCCTATGCCAGGCATCGGTCTGGACAGCGGCATGGAAAGCCTGAGCCCCTCCTGGAGACGAGCGAATGCGTCAGCCGCATCCGACCTGACTTCTTCTGGGAATTCCAGAATTTCTGCGCCGCACCGTTTGAGTATATAGAGCATCGGCCGTCTCTTCCCCCGCACCTGATAATGTCTCACATATAAGACATAAAGTCAAGATATTCGAGAGGCGGGCTCGTCGAAAACACAGTAGGATATTCAAAAACTAGCAACTTGTCGCAAGGCCCACCGATAAGGACTATCGAGGTACTCAATTCATGATAGGACCGTTAAACAGCAGCCTGTTTTCCGGCGGGGCCCTGGTTTCTGAAGGGCTTTCTCTGCCTGTTTCCAACGAATCCCTTTACGGGTTCACGGGCCCATTTGAGGCAAACGGAGCCGGGGGCGCGCCGGGCGATGAGGACTTCGAAGCCAAGACAATCGACCGCGACGAGCTGCGAGAGCTCGCGAGGCAGCCGGCCGCAGACCGCAAGGAAGCCGAACAGCGGGAGTTCGCGCGGCTGAGGGAGAGATGGCAGGCTGCCGGAGGACGGCTCGTCGCGCCGTCTCCAGAGGCAGAGGTTCTGGACCCTGCGGCAATGATGGTGAATGGAGGGACGCGGCTCTACAGCGACCTGTGGGGAGAGATCGACCTCTCGCGGCTGAACGGGGGGATCGCGGCATATCGCGAGCAGCGAGGTTTTGCGGAGCTTGCGCGTGACCTGGCGCTGGCGAGCGATCGATTCGAACTAAGTGCGCAAATATTGCATCTAACCTTGTCGGCTATGCACGGCAACCAGAAACCCACAACGCTTTTGAAGGAAATGGAGTGGAAAACGTCAGCTATAGATTGGAGGCGTGCGATCTACTTTATGCGTTTGTTTGATGACTCCGCATTTCGGACCTCATACGCTGGCGAGGCGGGATACGATCGATTTGCGCAAAAGTATTTCAGGGGAAATCCGCAGAAGGCTTATAAAGTCGCTAGCGCACTGTTAAGCAAAGACGAACTCGCAGCGCTCCAATGGGGAAAGGCGAAGCGGACCAATGTCCGGGAGCAGGCCGAGGTACGTACGGCTTTGCTCTCAGGCCGATATCAAGACGAAGAGGGATACGATCGATTCGCGCTAGAGCGTTATCATGGAAATTGTCTTAAGACTTATTTAATAGCTAGCTCGCTATTGACCGATGCGCAATTTGCAGCGCTCCAATGGGGAAAGCAGAAACAGACCAATGTCAGTGAGCAGGCAAAGGTACGCGCTGCATTGCTCTCAGGCAAATATAATGGTGAGGCAAGATACGATCGATTTGCGCAAGAGTATTTCAAGGATGATTCACAGAAGGCCTATCAAGTCGCCAGCGCACTTTTGACCGATGCGCAATTCGCAGCGCTCCAATGGGGAAAGGCGAAAAAGACCAACGTCCGCGAACAGGCAGAGCTACGTGCTACATTGCTCTCAGGTCACTACCAAGGTGAGGCAGGGTACGATCGATTTGCGCTAGATCGTTATCAGGGAGACTCGCAGAAGGCGTATCAAGTCGCCAGCGCGCTGTTGACAGATGCGCAATTTGCCTCGCTCCAGTGGGGAAAGCAGAAGCAGACCAACGTCCGCGAGCAGGCTGAGGTACGCACGGCCTTGCTCTCGGGTCAGTATCAAAGTGAGGCAGGGTACGATCGATTTGCGCTAGATCGTTATCAGGGAGACTCGCAGAAGGCGTATCAAGTCGCCAGCGCACTGTTGACCGATGCGCAATTCGCAGCGCTCCAATGGGGAAAGGCGAA
>Ga0265292_1001309_pt1 | contig 22549 bp, 21 predicted proteins | sample Munlanlewell296A_FD_189080 | JGI IMG/M metagenome (GOLD analysis project Ga0265292, IMG submission 189080) | Leachate microbial communities from a municipal landfill in Southern Ontario, Canada - Leachate well 296A | ecosystem: Engineered > Solid waste > Landfill > Unclassified | place: Canada... | reverse complement strand
TGATTTAGGCAGTTGTTGACTACCAAAGGTTAGGATGAAATGTTTGCTAATATGCAAAAACCAAGCCAAAAACTAAAATATTCTCTTTTAGGTGATCCTGCGCAGGGCTGGAAACGTTTTCTCTACGCAGCCTATTTGCCACCTGAGCTGGATGCGCAGGGGATTCCTTTTTTGATTAATCCGGTTACAATGCAGTTATTTTACCAAAAAGTTATGCGGCTTGAGCGTGCCTTAGCTGGAAAAATTAGTGAGGCTTTGGATGGCCAGCTATGGCCGGTGGATCACTGGGTTATCTTATATTTTTGCCATTGTTATGTTAATGCTTTTGAGAGGGTCAAATGTCTTTTGGAAAAGGTGGAACCGGCTAATTTACAATTTTTTGCGGTTTGTAGTCAGGTTTCCACTGTAGCCCCAACATCTGTAAAGATGTATATGTCTAGATTAATTGGCTCGCTTGAAATTATGGAACAAATCGTGATGATTTTATTTGATTGTTACAATGTTGAAACTAAGTTTGTAGGAAAAATGAGCGGGGTGGAGCTGGCTAATTCTGATGGAATATTTAAAAATGCCATTAGGGCTGCAAAATATACTTTAAATTATTACAAAAACTTGCTCAGATATTGTTTTATTGCTAAGAGCGGCAAGAAAACCTTATTGGTTTTAAATCGAATTTTGTCACCGGAGGATTTGGGCTCGTGCAAGGAGATTGCTGAGGTGATGTATTTGGATGATTGGGTACGACTTCAGGAATTGAATTTGCCAAGTAAAATGAAAGTTTTGAGAGATAAAAAGACGGGCTGGCGACTACGTTTGAAGCAAAGGTTGGGTGAAATACGATTTGCGGCAGATGATTTGTTGTTTAAGAAAGTAATTTCGGTGCTGGTAGATAATTATCCAGTAGCATTGCTTGAGGGCAGGGAATATTTCCAGGCGGAAGGTGAAAAATTATTAAAAAGCATGGGATTAATTAATGGTAGGTTGGGCTCCCCCTATTTATCTGTTGACCATGGGATTTGGAAACGGGAAACTTTTAGTGCCGTGTCTGCAGCAGTGGTTAAACATGGGGGCAAGGTTATTGGAACCGCGCATGGCTCACCAGACGGATTTGTGAATTATGCAACCTCCCATGTTGTGGACCAATGTCTGGTTACGCATTTTCTTTCACATTTTAATGCGCCTTTTGTCGAGATTGAAAAAAATAGCCCTAGGGTTTATCAGGCCGATTTATTGGATAAATTTTCGCCCAGTAAGGGGAAAAAACTCGCGGAGGGCTTGCTCAGTATTTGGTATTTTCCGCATTGGCATGTTATTGACCCATTGTTTTATTTTGGTTTCAATGGTTGGGTGCATCCCGAATGTTTTTTTGAAAACCAAAAAGTTGCCCTTTTGGGATTAAATTCGATTGCCCAGGATCCAAGGGTCAAGGAGGTTGTTATTAAATTAAGGCCGGATGTGAATGCGGCGACTAAACAAAAGTTTTTTGAATTGGTGGATAAAATATTAGGGAAAGAAAAGTCGCCTAAATTTCGCTTGATATCTCATCTTACCTCGGCACGGGCTTTTTCCTCTGCTTCAATTGCAGTGCACGATATGTTTGGCAGCGGATTTGTTGAGTCAATGTGGGCGAATATCCCTTCTTTAGCGGTGCTTCCTCAGATTGCTGAAATTCCCGGCCGTTTGCCGGATAAGGATTATTGGATAAAGGCTGGCGTTTTTGTGCGAACCGAAACCGAATTGTATGCGAAGTTATTAGCTTGGGTGGAGGGGAATGTGCCGGATAATTATGAACAGATGAGGCAGAGATTTTTAGCGGTTTGCGGGTTGGGAGCTCCGACCGCTGGTCAAGTGCTAAAATCTATTATAAAAGGGGTGATTAATAATTGTGAATATTAAGGGTAAACGGATTATTTTGAGAGCGATTGAAAAGAAAGATTTGCCGCTATTGCATGTGTGGTTTAATGATCCAGATTTGGTATTTGGTTTAGGAGATATTCATTTTCCTTCTTCGCTTCTTCAGCAGGAAAAATGGCTTGAACGTATGCAAAAAAACGAAGCAACGATTCGCTTAATGGCTCAGGAGATTGGTGGGCCAACTATTGGCTATACAGGTTTCTGGAATATTCATTGGCGAGATCGCCGTGCCGAGCATGCGGTGGTGATTGATCCAGCATATAGGGGAAAAAAATACGGCCAAGAAGTTATTTTGACTTGTGCTAGATACGCTTTTGAGGAAATGGATTTATCTCGGCTGGATGCTACTATTTTGGCGGCCAACCCGGCCTCCCTTAAGGTTTATCAGGCTTGTGGTTTTAAGGTTGAAGGAACTTTACGTTCGCATGCGTTGCGAAATGGGAAACGGGTGGATCGCATAATGCTTGGCTTATTGGATTCAGAATATTTTGCCCTGGTTAAAAAAAATAATTATTGGGACACGGCAGAGGGGGGAAAATGACTTTAGCTAAATCTAGATATGTTATTGGTGGTGATTTTGAGCTGCCGGCATGGCAGCTGGGAAATTTTAGGCAATTAATGAACCTAACCTTTGGGTTATCGGGAACCTGGACAGCTAGTGGCAGGGCAGCCTTAGCTTTAATCTTGCAGCATTTAAAATCAAAAGGTGTACAACACATTCACTTGCCTGCTTATTTGTGCCAAAGTATTTTACAGCCGGTACAAGCATTGGGCTTTAAGTACTCATTTTATCCTGTCGACAGTACTTTAACTGCTCAGCCTGATCCTTTGCCTGGCTCAGCAGTGTTGCTGATCCATTATTTTGGATGGAAAAACCCGGTAACTGAAAGCTTGCGTTCCAAAGCTGGGAAGGATTTTTTTCTTATTGAAGATGCTTGTCAGGCCTTGCTTTCTGATGTGGGATTTGTTCCAAACGAGGGAAGATTTATAATAATTAGCCCGCGAAAATTTGTTCCTGCTGTGTTGGGTGGATGGTGCAACCTCCCTGTAAAGAAAGAGAATCCGTCAGTGGAAATTGAAGCAATGGTTTGGCAATCTGTGACTGCACGTATGGCGCGAGCGATATATTTAATGCATTCAGAAGCGGCGCTAGATCATGCATTGGAGGAATTTTATCTAAAGGCATTTAGTGATGCTGAAAGGTTCCTGGATGCCCATCCGACTTATGTTCCTGTTCCTCAAATTGTGTTGGATCTTTTAGCGGGATTTGACTGGGAAATGATTAAGCAAAGGCGGCGTAATAATTGGTTAACATTAAACGAGCAGTTATCCGGAAGGATTGAGACGATTATGCCTGAACTGTCAGCTAAGGTAGTTCCCTTGGGTTATGTGGTCAGATTACGCAAGCGTTCTGCCTTAAAAGCTCAATTGGCAAAGCGTCGAATATTTTGCCCGGTACACTGGTTGTTACCATCTGAGATTGAAGCTGCGCGTTTTCCGGATTCAGCCCAACTTGCAGACACCTGCCTCACTCTCCCGATTGATCAAAGATATGTGGCAGATGATCTATTGAAAATGGCTCAAATATTAATGGCATTACAATAAAATTATGATAAATAATAACGTAGCAATATTAGATGCAGTAAGAGATGCGCTGCCTTGGCACCAGGTGCTGGATACTTTACCTGAGCATATGCGGGATGTGTATTTTTATCCAGAATATGTTGCGCTGCATCGATTTGATCCGGCAACTCAAGCCAGCTTGTTCCTTTATAGGCGGGCAGAGAATGTTTGGTTTTATCCTTTTCTCCTGACGCCCATCTTAAAAGTGGGAAAATGTAAAATTGAGCAAAAAATGTTTGATATTGAGAGTGCCTATGGTTATGGCGGTCCCCTGGCAAATACCGAAGATATCAATTTTCTAGCTGAAGCTCACCAGGCTTTTAACCAATGGTGCGTGGACCAAAATGTAGTGGCCGAGTTTGTTCGCTTGCATCCACTTCTTAAAACAGAGCAGTTTTTAGACCCGAACTTCGAAGTAGTTTTTGATAGGGAGTCAGTGTCACTTAATTTAGCCCGCCTTAAAAATGATGCTAATCTACCATTTGATAAGAAAGCTTGTAATATGTTGAGACGTGCACAAGGTTTAGGAATTTTAGCCAAAGCCCATCCTGTAAATGAATGCTTCGATCAATTTATTGGCCTTTATCTTAGCAACATGGAAAGGTTTGGTGCAGCTAAATATTATTTTTTTGGAGACGAGTACTTTAGCTCCCTGAAAAAATTGGTGAATAATTCAGGTTTCCTGGTTGTGGCACAGAAGGATGGGGAATGGCTTTCTGCCGCCATTTTTCTGAAAGGCAGGAAATGGTTGCATTATCATCTTTCAGCCTCGGATTCGGGTAAGCGTTTGCCGGGAAGCACAAATTTGGTGTTGTACACTGGGGCAAAGATTGGTAAAGGAATGGGGCTTGAGATGCTCCATTTAGGTGGAGGGTTACAATCTGATTCTAAAAATGATTCTTTACTTAAATTTAAGCAGTCTATGGCGTCTGATTCACACCATTTTTTTATTGGAAAATGTGTTCATAATAAGGAGATGTATATGCAATTACGTAAACTTTGGGAAGAGCAATATCCTTCCCTTGAGCCTATTTATGGGCAGAGATTATTGTGCTATCGTTATAATAAGTGAGTAATAATTTCAAAATATGAGTATCAATACATTAAAAATTTATGATAAGGAAGTTGGTATCGGCCAGCCGGTATTTATTATTGCCGAAGCGGGAGTTAATCACAATGGAGATATCCAGCAAGCCAAACGTTTGGTCTGCGAGGCCAAGGCTTGTGGGGCTGACTGTGTTAAGTTTCAATTTTGGAAAACAGAGAGACATTTGGTAAAAAATGCACCCAAAGCCGCCTATCAGCTTAAAACGACTTCTGCTCAAGAATCTCAGTTTGAAATGCTGCAAAAACTGGAGCTTTCGGATGCAGAACATAGAGAGCTTTATGCATTTTGTAGAAAAGAGGGGATTATCTATCTTTCTTCTACTTGTGACACTCTGGGAATAGATTTTCTTGAGTCTCTTCCTGTGTCAGCGCATAAAGTAGCCTCTCCTAATATAATTGAAAATTATTTTTTGGAATATATAGCGCAAAAAGGTAAGCCCATCTTACTTTCTACTGGGATGTGCAATATGGCAGAGGTAGAAGAAGCTGTAAATACTGTTCGTCAGGCAGGCAATGATCGGATTGTCGTGCTCCAGTGTACTACTAATTATCCTTCGGCACTGGAAGATACAAATTTGAGGGCAATGCAGGCTATGGGCAAAGCGTTTAATGTTTTAGTGGGTTACTCTGATCACTCGCCAAGTTTAATTGCGGCTCCAGCCGCAGTTGCGCTGGGTGCCTGCATAATTGAGAAGCATTTTACATTAGATAAAAACTTGCCAGGACCGGATCAAGCTAGTTCTTTGGAACCGGCGGAATTTACACAGCTTGTAAGAAATATCAGGGAAGTTGAAGCTTGTTTAGGTTCTGACGTGAAAGAACCTTCGGTGATCGAAATGGAAAATGCTAAAGTTGCCAGAAGAAGCATTGTAGCGAAAACGCTGATTAGGAAAGGTGAGCGGTTGACGGTTGATAATTTAACTTTAAAAAGACCCGCTGCAGGGCTGGCGGCCAAGCAACTCAAACAAATTATCGGGAAAAAGAGTGTTAGGAATTTGACGCCGGATACAGTTATCCGTTTTGATATGCTGCAGGGATAAGCGCAGTATTTTGACAGGAGAATAAATGTATGCATGAAAAAATATTGGTTACTGGGGCAGATGGTTTTATCGGTAGTCATTTGGTTGAAACCTTAGTTCAAAAAGGATTCAAGGTTAAGGCGTTTGTTTATTATAATTCCTTTAATTCTTGGGGATGGTTGGATGCTTTGCCTAGTGAGATTTTAAAAAATGTTGAAATTTTCGCAGGTGATATTCGGGACCCAAATGGAGTTAGGCAAGCGGTTAAGGGAGTTACCTCCGTTTTTCATTTGGCGGCACTAATCGCGATTCCTTTTTCATATCATTCGCCCGATTCCTATGTGGATACTAATATTAAAGGGACTTTAAACGTTTTACAGGCAGTGCGAGATTTTGGGATTAAAAGGGTTTTGGTTACTTCAACATCCGAGGTTTATGGCACTGCGCAGTACGTACCGATTAACGAAAAACATCCTTTCGCCGGGCAATCGCCGTATTCGGCTTCAAAAATTGGTGCAGATAGAATTGCGGAATCTTTTTATCGTTCGTTTGATACGCCGGTGGTTATTGCACGCCCTTTTAATACTTATGGGCCGCGCCAATCTGCCAGAGCGGTGATTCCAACGGTCATAACCCAATTATTGACTGGGAGGGATGAAATTCATTTGGGTACGCTTTCTACTACCAGGGATTTCAATTATGTCATTGACACTTGCAAGGGAATGAGTGCCTTGGCCAATTGCGCTGAAGCGGTCGGTAAGGAAGTAAATGTTGGCTCCGGCACTGAAATATCGATTGGCGATTTAGCTAAACTAATAATGGAATTAATTGGAGTAGAGGCTAAATTGGTTTCCGAAGATCAACGAAAAAGGCCCCACAAAAGTGAGGTTGAGAGGTTGGTTTGTGATAATAGTTTGGTCCGACAATTGACAGGTTGGCAACCGGAGGTTTCGATTAAAGAAGGGCTTTTGAAAACTATAGAATGGTTCAGGAATAAAGAGAATTTAGCGAAATATAAAAGTGATATTTATAATGTCTAAATCTGAAAAAATTGCTGCAAATAATATCCCGCTTTCGGAACCCTTAATTTCAGGTAATGAGTGGCGATACATTAAGGAATGTCTGGATACGGGGTGGGTTTCCTCTGTGGGTGGTTATGTCACCAGATTTGAAGAAGCGGTGGCTAGATATGTTGGGGCCAAATATGCAGTCGCGGTGGTTAATGGTACCGCGGCTTTGCATGTTAGCTTGCTTGCCTGTGGAGTAAAACCTGCAGATGAAGTGATTGTCCCGACCCTTACCTTTATTGCTCCGGTTAATACGGTAAGGTACTGTGGTGCCGAACCAATCTTTATGGATTGTGATCCTGCAACCCTGGGTATGGATACCACAAAACTGGCGGAGTTTATAAATGAGCATACGGTTTTTAAGGATGATGGATATACCTATAATAACAACACCGGCAAACGGATTAAAGCCATTATTCCGGTGCACGTTTTTGGGCATCCGGTAGACATGGATCCGCTACTGAAAATTTGCACCGAAAGAAATATCAATGTTATAGAAGATGCTACTGAAAGCCTTGGTTCCCTGTATAATAATAGATATACAGCTACTTTGGGTACAATCGGGTGTTTTTCCTTTAATGGAAATAAGATCATTACAACGGGTGGTGGAGGCATGATTGTTACTGATCATGAGGATTTAGCAAAAGAAATTCGGCATTTAAGCACCCAGGCCAAAAAAGATCCTTTTGAGTTTGACCATGATGAAATTGGTTATAATTATCGTCTGACTAATGTTCAAGCGGCGATGGGTGTGGCGCAAATGGAAAAAATCGATGAATTTATAACCAAAAAGAGAGAAAATGCTGCGTTATACAAAAAATTACTGTTGAATTTTGATGGCGTCGAGTTAATTTGGGAGAAGCCTTGGGCAAAAAGTAATTTCTGGTTTTATACTATAAAAGTTGCTCAGCAACACAAGCAACCATTAATCGATCATTTTTTGGCGAGAGGCATCCAGGTCAGGCCAGTTTGGAGGCTGATGCATACTTTATCGATGTATGCAAATTGTCAGACCTATAGATTAGAATCAGCTTGTGAGATTTATAGCCGTTGTATTAATATTCCGTGCAGTGTGAGCTTAAAAAAAGAGGATATACAATTGGTATCAAATAAGATTAAAGATTATTTTGTAAATAAAAGCTAAGGAGTTTTTGAGTGCGCAAGCTAGCTGTTATTACTGGGACCAGAGCGGATTATGGGATACTTTACCCTTTGCTGAAAGAAATTTATAGGGATAAAGATCTGAAATTACAAATTATTGTAACTGGCATGCATTTGTCCCCTGAATTTGGCTTAACCTATAAAGAAGTTGAAAAGGATGGTTTTATTATTAATAAAAAAGTGGAAATGCTTTTATCTTCAGATACCCCGGTTGGAGTATTAAAATCAATGGCTTTAGGGCAGATAAGCTTGGCAGAAGTTTATAATGAATTAAAACCAGATCTGGTGGTGGTTTTGGGTGATAGGTTCGAGAGTTTTGCTGCCGCAACCGCAGCCATGATTTCAGGTATTCCGATTGCTCATCTGGGGGGAGGGGATACTTCCGAAGGTGTAATTGATGAAACGCTAAGGCATGCCATCACTAAAATGTCTCATTTGCACTTTACTATTACTGATCAACATCGTCAGAAAGTGATTCAGCTTGGCGAAAAGCCGAACACTGTATTTAGTGTTGGGGCACTGAGTATTGACAATATCATGCATACCCAGCTTTTTTCGAAAGAGTCATTTCAGAGGGAAATTAATTTTAAACTTGGCAAGAATAATGTGTTAGTGGCTTTTCATCCTTGTAATTTAGACAAAACAGCGGTCGGGGCACAGTTTAAGGCCTTGCTTGATGCCGTTGACTCATTAGAAGGAACACATATTATTTTTACTAAACCCAATGCTGATATTGATGGCAGAATTATCATAAAAATGATAGATGAATATGTTGCCCAAAATCAAAACAAAGCCATCGCCTTTGCTTCCATGGGGAGGAAACTATATTTGTCAGCATTGCAGTTTGTGGATGTGATAATTGGCAACTCTTCAAGCGGCCTGGTTGAGGCTCCCAGTTTTAAGCTTGCAGCTATTAATATCGGTGATCGACAGCAGGGAAGGATGCGGGCAGAAAACATAGTTGATTGTGATCCTGCTAAGAAATCAATAATCAATGCGTTGAGGAAGGTATACTCGAGAGTATTTCAAGACAGATTGAAAAGCATTGAGAACCCCTATGGCGATGGTAAAACTGCCCCAAGGATTAAAAGAATTTTAAAACAGTACCCATTAAAAGGGATTTTGAAAAAGCAATTTTATGTCTTAAGGAGATTGGATTGAATTATGGATAAAGAAAAATTGGCATCTCTTTTAATTGGTCCAGATGCTACGGTAAAACAAGCCATGAAGCAGATGGATAAAATTGGGCAAAAGTCGCTTTTTGTTGTAAATCAAGAAAATATTTTACAAGGTTCGCTTACTGATGGGGATATTAGGCGGTGGATTCTTAAAGGAGGGAGTTTAGAGGAAAACGTAAATAATATTGGCAATAAAAATCCGGTTGCTTTTGCAGAAGGTTATGATGTTGAACACGTAAAAAAAATAATGTTGGTAAAAAAAATTGAACATGTGCCGGTTATCAATGGTTTTAAACAAGTTGTAGAAGTTTTATTATGGGAGGATGTTTTTGCCGGCCATATCTCTAAACCAAAGGAAAAGTTGAATTTACCGGTAGTGATTATGGCGGGGGGGAAAGGCGTACGCCTTGATCCTTTCACCTCAATTTTACCTAAGCCTTTGATCCCAATTAAAGGTAAGCCCATTATAGAAATAATCATGGATGAGTTTAATGAATATCAAATTAATGCCTTTTATGTTTCGGTAAATCATAAATCAGGCATGATTAAGGCTTATTTTGGTGATGTCGCCACAAAATATAAGATTGAATATTTAGAAGAAGATAGTCCTCTCGGTACGGCTGGAGGTCTTAAATTTTTACAGGATAAGATTCAAGGCTCCTTTGTAGTTACTAATTGCGATATCATTATTAAGAGTGATTATTGTGAAATATATGATTATCATAGAGAAAATCAAAATGATATAACCATTGTAGGTTCCTTAAGGCAATACGTGATTCCTTATGGGGTATGTGATATTGAAAATGGCGGCATTTTAAGGGAAATCCGGGAAAAACCGGAATACGATTTTTTGGTGGGTACCGGCTTTTATATTTTAGAGTCAAGGGTATTAAAATATATTCCAAAAAATGAACCTTATTCTATGACGGATTTGATTAAAAAAATCACAAAAGAAAACGGGAAGGTCAGGGTTTTCCCTATTAGCGCAGAATCCTGGATTGACGTTGGTCAATGGGATGAATACAAAAGAGCAAGGGAAAAGATGCAATAAAAATGAGGCCAATGCATGTATAGGGGAAAAAGAATTTTAAGTATAATTCCTGCCCGTGGTGGTTCAAAGGGACTTCCCAGAAAAAACATATTGCCCCTTTTAGGGAAACCTTTATTAGTGTGGACATTAGAACAAGCGCTCCGAAGCAATTATTGCGATAAGGTCATGGTTAGTACGGATGATGTGGAAATAGCTGAGGTTGCCAGAAAAAATGGAGCAGATGTCCCTTTTATGCGGCCCAAAGAATTGGCGGCAGATACCACTCCAATGTTTAAGGTGGTGGCGCATGCCTTGTCTTTTTATAAAAGCAAGGGTATCTTTTTTGACTACGTGGCGATTTTGCAGCCAACTTCTCCTTTAAGAAAAGCAGATGATATTGATAACGCAATCAAAATGTTAATTGATCATGAGAAGGAAGGAGATAGTTTAGTAAGCCTTGGCGAAGCACATAAGGAACATCCGTCCATGGTGCAGAAAATAGTTGGTGGGTATGTAAAACCTTATGAAGTCCAACCCAAAAAGGTATTTAGGAGACAGGATTTGGTGAGGCTGTTTTCTCCAAACGGGCTTATTTTTATTTCAAAAACGGAAAAAATACTTAAGTACGAGACATTTTACCAGAGAAGGGCCATTCCTTATCATGTTGAGCGGTGGCAGAATTTTGAAGTTGATGATTTGGTTGATTTTATCTGTATTGAAGCAATACTGAAGAATAAAATGAGCTAAGAGGAATATAGATGGTTTTGGCTCCCTTAATCAGAAAAAATTATGAAGCATCTGCGCGGTTCCTTGAACAAATAACGAACGGAGATATCCCAAGAAGCTTTTGGCTGGATCGCTTTGAGTATTGGTGGCATAACAATCCAAACATGAATGATGCTATCCCGCGGGGATGGATTCTCTTGAGTGATGATGGGAAAATAGGTGGTTTTCTTGGCAATATTCCAGTTAAGTATCAGATAAATGGGCAAGAGCAAATTGTTTGTGGGGCCACGAGTTGGTATGTTGCTCCGGATTTTGCCAAAAAAGGCATGGAATTGTTTTATGCCTTTTTAAAACAACCCCCCCCCTTTTTAGATACAACTCCTACTGAGAAGGTTGCTAGAGTTCTGCGGGGCCTAAAATTTTTTCAATTGAAAAAGGAATGGCTTAAGAGGGAGGCGATCTACCCAATTCAGGCAAAGGAATTCTGGGTATTTATTGTAAACAAATTTAGTTCAAATAAATATTTGGAATTCGCGCTTAAATTAATTGGATTATTGGTGGTGCCTTTAATTGCAATGTACCAAAAAGCTTATGAGTTTAAAATATTATTTTTAGATAAAAAGTACGAAGCAAAAGAGATAATAAGATTTGATAGTTCGTATTCGCAGTTATGGACTCAGTTAAAGAATCAATATAAAGTAATTGCAGTAAGAGATTGGGAGGCGCTTAACTGGTATTTTTTTGGTTCCAAAGGTCTTTTGGCTACCAGGAAAGTAATCGGGATTAATAAAAATGGCGTGCCGATTGGATATGCGGCGTTAAAATTAATCACTAGAACAATTAGGGGGAGAACCTATTATCATTTTGAGTTAATTGATATGGTTATGATAGAAAAACATGAATCCGCATATTACGCACTATTAAAAGGTTTGTTGTCGTTTGCTAGGAGTTATGACAAGAAAATTGCCTTTATTAAAATTATTCCCTTTGATGAAAATATGAAAACGTATATTAATAAGCTTGGCTTTTTATGGCAGACAATGGAATCAAGATTTTATTATCGAGGTTTTGCTGTTGACTCGTCCTCTATGCCCGATGCCATGGAAAAAAGCTTTTATGCGACTCCCTTAGATGGGGACAGGGGATCTTTTCCTTAGATTTATGGAAAAACATGGAAGAATAATTACTGGCATAACAGGAGCAAGTTGTTTTGAAAACGTATATCATAAACGCCTTAGGAAATTTATTTAGTTTGGACGCGGTTAATTCTTTTTTGACGCAGCAGGCCTTAACCGTTTTTCTGTATCATGATGTTTCCAGTAATCCCGGAGAATTTAGCAAAGCATTTAATTTAAATGTTGTGCCTACTATTTTTGAATACCAGATTAACTTTATTAGAAAAGAGTTTAATATTATCAGCCCAGATGATTTGTTAGACGGGCAAATCCCTCCCAGGGCTGCTTTAATCACTTTTGATGATGGTTTTCGTAGTTATTTTACAACTGCGGTGCCAATACTTGATAAATATGCAATCCCTTCAATAATCTTCTTGAATATGGAGCCAGTGAAAGGGGGCATGTTTTGGTCTGGGCTGATTACTTATTTGTGCCAGGAAAATGATGATTTTGTGCGGTTTCTCAGAGAGCGGCATGTAAGCTCACAACCCTTGGTTCCTTTGTTTTTGCGCTGTTCTAAAAAGATTGTTGAGGAATTTTTTATGGAATCCGGGAAAAAACTCGAAGATTTTAGGGTTGACGTGGATGCTTTTGTGGGGGCATTTGCCAACGAAAATGATTTACGAGAAGCGGAAAATAATCACAATATTTTTCTCGGTAACCATCTTTATAATCATGAGGTGCCAATTTTAATGTCTGACGAGGAATTTTTGATTGCATACCGTAAGAATCGAGATGAACTGTCAAAATATAGAAATTTTAGGGATGTTTTCTCGTTTCCTTTTGGTCAACCAGGCATCAGTTTTCAGCAAAGGCAGATAGATTTGCTATTTAATAATGGTGCGCTGAAACTATTTTATAGCTCTGGAACCATAAATTCGGATGTTTTGTCTTCATGTTTGAACAGAATTTCGCTTGCTTCAGATGATGATTCATCTGCGGGAATATGGTTTCGGATTTGTAGACAAATCTTTAGAAAAAAAGTAAAATTGTAAAGTTATCTTAAGTAACACCAAAGGGGAAAACTATGCTAAGGATTGCGATCAATGGTTTTGGTAGGATCGGGAGAGTGGTTGCTCGCATGATTTTACAGAGTGAGGATTGTGAACTGGTTTGTATTAACGAACTTGATCCAGAAGTAAATAACCTGGCTTATTTGTTGAAATATGACTCACTATACGGTCGTTTTTCTGGAGTAATTGAAGTAAATAGTAATGAGAAAAGCATACTTTGTAATGGTAAGCAGATTAGGGTATATTCATATTCTAAAATAGAAAATGTTCCGTGGGAATCGCATAATATTGATGTTGTTATTGAAGCTACGGGGGTCAAGGCAAATGTATTGGCTGCCCGTAAACTTTTAAAATGCGGTGTTTCGAAAGTAGTTGTTACTCATTCGCCCCCAATAGAAGATGTGGATGCAATCATTGTTTTAGGGGTCAATGAGTGCTCCTATGCAGCAGATAAGCATCACATTATTAGCAGTAGTATTTGTGACGCGATTGCAATCGCACCAGTGTTGTTTGAAATTAATAATACCTGGGGAGTGGAAAACTGCTTTATTACAACGCTTCATCCATGGTTATCTTATCAAAACTTATTGGATGGGCCAGTAAGTTCTATTTCAAGCCCAGGGCATTTTTGGAATGATTATGCTCTGGGTAGAAACAGTACGTTAAATTTAATTCTTAAAGATACTACCGCTTCTTCAGCGGTCCTGAAGGTTCTTCCTGAATTAAAAGGTAGGGTAGATGCGATATCGTTTCGGGTCCCCACGAATATTGTTTCCGCTTCAGACCTTACCATTGCACTGAAACGGGAAGTGAAGATTGAAGAGATAAATACTCATTTTGAAAAAATTTCTAAAACCAAGAGCAGGGTTATTGAACTGGAGAGAGAATCTTTGGTTTCCATGGATTATCTTGGGACTCAAAAGTCTGTAATAATTGATGCGAAGGCTACCAAAGTTTTAAATGGTAGAATGGTAAAAATGGTTATATGGTACGACAATGAATGGGGCTACGGGAGTCGTGTGTTAGATATTGCTAGACTAGTCGGCAGCAAAAGTAAAAAAACATTGTAAAGGCGAGTGATTTTATGGGCAGGAAAATATTAGTGACTGGTGGAGCTGGGTTTGTAGGGAGTTATCTCAGTAAGGAACTGATAAAACAGGGCTGGCAGGTTACGGTGGTTGATGACTTATCCAATGGCAAAATAAAGAATTTAACCCAGGACATGGAATTTATTCGGGTTGATATCGGAAGTGACGAATTTGTAAAGAAACTGGCTAACCATTCTTTCGATATCGTTGTCCATTGCGCTGCCCAAGCGTCAAATGCGATTTCTTTTAAGGATCCTCGGCGCGATTTTCTGTCAAATCAAGTGGGGAGTCTTAATGTTTTTGAGTTGTGCCGAGCAAAAAAGGTTCGGCACTGTATTTTAGTTAGTACCATGAGTGTATATGGCCAGCCCAATCAATTGCCCACAAAAGAGATCACTGCTTGTTATCCTAGGGCATATTACGCGGTCCACAAACTGGCGGCTGAACACTACCTGCGCATATTTTCTGAACAATTCGGGTTAAATTATACTACTTTTCGGCTATATACCACTTATGGACACGGGCAGAATTTAGAAAACAGAGATCAAGGCTTGTTAAGCATTTATTTGAGCTATCTCATTAATGGTGAAGAATTAATTGTAAAGGGATCAAAAGACAGGACACGTGATATTGTCCATGTTTCCGATGTTGTAGCAGCAATGATGAAATCTATAGACAATCCTAAAGCATTTGGTAAAACCTATAATTTGGGAACAGGCAAAAGTCTTAAGATAGAAAAAATTATAGAATTATTGATTAATGGGTTAGGGCTTAAGATGGATAAATACCCCATAAGTTATCAGGATAAAACGCCCGGGGATCCTTTCGATACCTTGGCTGATATTGAGGCGGCGAAGAATGATTTAAATTGGAAGCCAAAAATATCCCCTGAAGAAGGTATTCGGCTCACTGTAGAATTCTTTAAGGGAGGGCAAAGGAAAAGATAGGTGAATAGTTGCCTGTTGTGGGATTTTGATGGGGTTATCGTTGATAGCATTGAAGAGTGTTTGCTGGTTTCTTATAATGCTTTTTTGAAATATGAAATGATATCGAATGATTTTTTCGAAGATGTTAAAAGTATCCCCGTAAGTGTTCGGGAAGAATTTCGTAAAACCAGAAAATACGTACGAAGAGCAGGGGGATATTATATTCTTCATCAAGCAATGGCTTTAGGCCAGAAAATTCAAGATCGCGCTGGTTTTGAGGAATTATTTGAAGACAATATTCAAGCAGTAAAAGATTACGAAGATTTTTTCTTTTCGGCTCGGGTTCAATTAAGGGCACAAAGACCCCAATATTGGCTGGATCTCCACCATCCTTATGCCTGGGTTAAGGATAAGTGGGAGGGCCTGAAACAATTCTTTGATTTTTATGTTGTTTCAAATAAGGATGTGTTTTCGATATCATTGCTTTTGCGTAATGCAGGCTTAGCGCTTGAAGAAGACCATCTTTTCGGACAAGAATTTAGCTCGGATAAAAGGATGATCATAAAACACATTCTAGATCAAACTAAGGTTGAGAAAGGCAGGATTCTTTTTGTGGATGATAATTATTACCATCTTTTAGATGTGCGCGACTTAGGAGTTCAACTATTTTTTGCTACCTGGGGTTATGGCGAGTTACCTTTAAAGTTAGACAATGAAATAACTTTTTTGAATGTTGGTAATTTTGATGAGCAATTACTTAAGGGCAAAAAATAATGGATCAGTTTGCTAAAATTAATCGTCAAAATAAAGGCAAATGGTGCAAAATTATAAATGGCAAATATTATGAGGTTAAAAACAGTGTTTATGACGATTTTATTGAGACAGATACTGTTCCAATAGAGTTTACAGGTGAGGTGCAGCTTTTGCCGCCGTGTGATGCTGAAAAAGTCATTGCTCTTGCTTATAATTATAAGGGGTTAGTTGGGGAAAAGGAAAAATATGATGAGCCTTTGTTCTTTTTCAAGTCTTTAACTGGTTTGGTTGGGCACAAAGGAGTGGTTGTATATCCTAAATTTGCCACCAAAGTTTGGCATGAGGTTGAATTGGCTGTGGTAGTCAAGACAAAATGTAAGAATGTGTCAGTTGAAGATGCAGATAAATATATTTTGGGCTATACCTGTGGCAATGATATTACTTGTGAAAACATATTAAACAGGGATTGGCATTTGGCCAGATCAAAGGGGTTAGATACCTTTTGTCCCTTGGGGCCATTTTTAGTTAAAGGGATTAATACTTCGCATTTGAGATTAAAGTCATATATAAATAATAAGGTGACGCAAGATAGTTATACTTCTAACCGCATACTAAATGATAAAGAAGCGGTTTCATTGATTTCACGTTATGTTACTTTATTTCCGGGAGATGTCATTCTAACCGGTACACCTGCTGGTGCAACCGATGCTATAATTCATCCTGGAGACGAGATCAGGGTGGAAGTTGAAGGGCTAGGCATATTGGGAAACCATGTAAATGAGGAGGAAGTTTGATGAATAAAAAGAAAAAAGTTGTTGCCGCATTAATCATTGGTAGAGCTGGAAGTACTGGATTTCCTGGTAAAAATATTACTCCGATTGTAGGCAGGCCTTTGGTGAGCTATCCCATTTTGGCTGCAAAACATGCTGTAAATGTGAATCAGGTTTATATTTCAACCGATTCCGAAGAAATCATGCAGATTGGCAAGCAATATGGGGCCCAAATAATAGAACGTCCAGCCTATCTAGCCACTAAAGAGGCATTGTCTCAAGATGCTTTTAAGCACGGTTTTGAGACCATCGTTAAGCTGGTTGCTCCCCAGGAATTGGAAATGATAGTTTTGCTTTTTGCCAATGGAGCAACCATTACTCCGGGTATTATTGATAGAGGGATTGAGGCCTTACGTGCCGATGAATCTCTAGATTCAGCAGTAACGGTGAGTAAATATAATATGTGGAGTCCTTTACGGGCGCATAAAATCGAAAATGGCTTATTGGAATCATTTTTGGACCCTTCTTTTTTTGAATCAGCTGATTGTGATCGGGATTCACAAGGAGATGTTTATTTTCCGGATTGTTCGGCTTTTGTTGTACGGCCTAAATGTTTTGATTATGCTTATGGCAGACCGCCTTTCCCTTGGATTGGTCGTAAAGTTAAGCCGCTTGAACAATGGGGGGGATTAGACGTCGACTACCAGTGGCAATTTCCAATGGTTGAGTTTTGGTTAAAGGAACATGGGTTTACGCCGGATAAATTACCTTACGATAAAATTTAGGAAAAAAGAGAGTATTTTATGAAAAAGTGGAAAGTGGTGGTTACTGATCGCTTAACGCCTCCAGCGGATATTGAAGAGGAGGTTTTTGGGAAGGATACAAGGGTAGTGGTTTTGAATGCCCAAAAAGAAGAACAGATTTTGCAGGAAATCAAAGATGCAGATGGTTTGTTGGTTTGGCATGAAGTGGAGATTACCCGAAAGTCATTTTCAAGAATGAAATGCTGCAAGATTATTGTCAGAGTTGGCGTGGGGTTTGATAATGTAGACATTGAAGAGGCTGCGCGCAGGAAAATCTATGTTTGCAATGTGCCCGACTATGGAGTGAATGATGTAGCTGATCATACTTGGGCATTGATCCTCTCAGTGTATCGTAGTCTGGAAGAATTTGTTTGCCGAGCGAGAAATGGGGCAAAGAGTTGGAGTTGGGAGGGGGCTAAAAGCAAAAGATTAACTGGCGAAACCTTGGGAATCATTGGTTTAGGCCGGATTGGTACGGCGGTGGCGATGCGGGCCAAGGGATTTGGGGTGAGGGTTGTTTTTTATGATCCATATCTTTCGCGCGGTATTGAAAAAAGCCTGGGTTTAGAGCGAAAAGATAATCTAATCGAATTACTGGCTGAGTCTGACATTCTTTCCTTCCATACCCCTCTGACTAACGAGACCCGTAATATGGCAGACGACAATTTTTTTGTTGCCCTTAAACCGGGGACGGTTATGATCAATACAGCTCGGGGAGGGCTGATTGATCTTGATGCACTTTATAGAGCAATGAAAAAAAACAAGGTACGGGCCGCGGGGTTAGATGTCCTTTCGGTGGAGCCTCCGAATGCGCATTGTCCTCTTATTAAGGCATGGAAGCTAAATGCACCTTGGCTGCAATATCGATTACAAATCACCCCGCATTGTGCTTTTTATTCTCAAGGAGCATTTTATGAAATGCGTCGAAAGGCTGCTTTGGAAATTAAAAGAGTATTTGAAGGAAAGGCGCCGCTTAATTGTATAAATATGTAAAGAAATTGGCCGGAAAATTATTTAGGATCCTTTCAAAAAAAGCTGTGATTAAAGCTGCCAGAGAAGACCCGGATTTTTTTGAAATCTGGGAATTGTCTTTCAAAGTATTTCCTGAATTAAAAGATCACTTTGTAGGCGCTGAGCTTGAAGAGGAAGCTGCTTTAAGGGTGCGCGCGTTGATTTGTGCCGAAACCTTGTTTCTAACGATAGTTATTGATGGTTTGCGAAAACAGGGTGTGCCGGTTGGCAGTTATGTTGATATTGGTGATTCTGACGGTTCAGTAAGAATCCTTTTGCAAAAAAGTATGGACAACTTTAACCTGGAGACCTTGGGGATCAATCTTCAGAATGCGGCTGTGCTGAGAATGAAACAAAAGGGGTTAACTGCGCAATGCATGGATGCCATGCAGCTATCAAATGCCGGAAAGAGGTTTGATGTTGTTTCGGTTTTTGAAACTTTAGAACATTTGCCAAATCCAATCGGGTTTCTAGAGAGTTTGCAGAATATTGTAAAACAGCGACTGGTGATTTCCGTTCCCTTGCTTGTCAAAAGCAGGGTGAAACTGGCATATTTAGAAAGTAATTGGCCCAACGATAAAGTCCCTACGATTGAAAATATTCATATATTTGAATTATCCCCACAGGATTGGGAAAAGATATTTTTGCATACTGGATGGAAGATCGAAATGCAAAAAGAATTTAGACATTTTCCTTCTAGGGGCCTCCTAAATTTAGTAATGACGCAATCCTGGAGGACACTAAGCTTTGAAGGGTTTTGGTTGGTATCATTAAAAAAAGACGATACTTTCAGGCGGAGATATAAAATAGAATAAAGTTTTGGCTCCAACTTTAATGAAAACTATGCAAATAATTATTGCAAATCAACTCACTGGAAGAATTGGCATATCGGCAGCTTCTTATAAGATTATTACCTTCAAGCGACTTTCAAGGAAAGAATTGGGGATTGCAAAAAAGTATGATATTAAAAGGTTTTATTTCCCAAAATTGAGGAAAGATGAAGCTGCTAGGTTTTTTTCTGAATTCGATGTCTTTTGGGATCAAGTCGTGAGTTCGTTTCCATTACACCATCCTTTTTGGCGGAATATCGCCTCTTGTAAAAAGTTTTTATGGGACGATTCTATCGGTCAGCTCTGCTTGGTTTTATTTATGCTTGCGCAGTTAGCTGAAAAAGAGCCTCAAAAAATTATCATTTTGTGTAATAGTATAGAAATGACTGAAGTTTGTGCCGAATGGGCCAAGAAGCATGGTTGGAGATTTAGTGTAATTTCGCGTTTTGTTTTTTTTAACTTAATTAATAGAATATTGCAAAAGCTAGTCAATTTTGGGCTGTTTTTTGTGGGGATTGTTATTTGCATTTACGAAAAAATGATTTCATATTATGCTTTTCAAAAAGCCTATTTTGGTGATGAGCCAATTTTGCTTTCTTCACAATTCTATTTTCGTTCGTTTGGCGGGGGTACGTACCGCGATCCATTTCTTGGTTTTATACACAATTATCTTGCAGAAAAAGGGTTGAAATTTGTATATTTATCCCGGCCGTTGGAAAAATTAAATATATCTCGGGCTAAAGTTGTTGCGGGATGTATAAAGATGCCGGTATTAATTCCTTCTTTAGTTGTCAAATGGCGGGACCTATTCGGTGCTTTTACCGGACTTTTATTTAGAAAAATAAGATTTTCTAAAAGCCAATTTGAGGGATGTGACTTTTCTAAGGTAATGGCATGGAATGCCCGCTCTTTTCGTGGCCAATATAATCTTTCGGCAGAGATCCTTTTTCGTGCTACGCGTCGTTTGTGCCTGGCCCATAATTTTACCCGCCTCATTTATAGCACCGAAGGCACTTTGATGGAAAGTGCCTGTGTTCAAGCTTTTCGTTTGTATTCATCTGGCTGGATTGTCGGGTATTCGCAAACTACGATTTTTCCTTTGGATTTAAATTTGCGTTTATCCCCCCGCGAAGTTAAGATTAAACCGGATGCAGACAAAATAATATGTACCGGCCTAGAGGCAAAGAAGTGGTTGCAAAAAGTTAGTAATCGAGAGCCCGCAAAAATTAAAGCAGGCTGTATAATAAGGGAAATTTCATCGGCTGAGCATATTTATTGTGAAGCGGGTCATTCACAACAGATTTTAATTGCCTTGGATGGCCAGGGACAGCTCAGTACTTCCTTGCTGGTAGACTGGTTAATAGAAAATTCCGAAAAATTTAAAGAGTTTTCGGTGTGTTTGCGTTTTCATCCAAATATGCCGGCCCAGATTGTTTTGGGTCAATGTTTTTATGCTCTGCCAGCGCACTTTAGGATATCTAATGCTAATCTTACTGAAGATATTAGAGCCAGTCTTTGCGTTTTTTATCGGCATTCGTCTGTAGGTTTTCAGTCAATTCTTAATGGAATACCTGCTGTCCACCTTGCAATTGATACTCCTTTGTCAGGAGATTCAATGCAAGAATTAAATGATTTTAAATGGATTGTTTATGATTCCGATGATATTGAGAAAGCGGTCGAACAAATTCAAACATTAAAGGTAGAAGAGAGACGTGCAATGCTGCGTAAAGCTGAGGAGTATGTAAAAGGTTTTTTTGCTGCCTTTTCTGAAGAAAGAATGAATGATTTTTTGGCTAATTAATTGGTTGGGTCGGTTTAATTTTTAGGCACATAAGAGGTGGATAATGAATAATATTGAGCAAATACTGAAAGATGTGAATGGTTTTGAGGAATTTGCGAAGGAATATTTTGAATATGTATATATCTTATTAAAACAAATTGACACTGGAGTGCTTTCTGCTTTTGTAGATGAGCTTGAAGCTGCTAGGCAGGAGCAAAGCACGATATTTTTTATCGGGAACGGAGGATCTGCGGCAACGGCTTCGCACATGGCGACGGATTTTGGGTTTGGGCTTCAACATAAAACAAAAACGCAAAAGCCATTGCGGGTTTTATCTTTAACCGATAACAATGCCGTTATGCTGGCGATATCTAATGATGATGGCTATGACAATTTGTTTGTGGATCAGCTGCGCGTATTGTATCAAAATGGTGATAAATTGGTAGCCATTTCAGCTAGCGGTAATTCTCCTAACGTGGTAGCGGCGGCACGGTGGGTTAAAGCCCAGGGGGGTAAGGTTATTTCTTTGGTGGGGTTTGATGGCGGTAAATTAAAGCCATTATCTGACGTTTGCCTCCACGTTCAAACACGCTCAAGTGAGTATGGCCCGGTTGAAGATATTCATTTAATTATCGACCATTTGTTGGCGTATTGGTTGCAACGGCAAATGTTAAGCAAATAGAATATATATTATGGTGTCACCAAAACAAATTTATTCAGGGCAGGACCTGGCTTTTATTATACCCACAAAAGATCGTCCGATTAAAATCCGAGCAGTTTTGGATAGTATTGTACAACAGACAATAAAATGCGGTAGGATATTAGTCATTGATGGAGGACAGAGTGTGAAGGAGATTGTTATGAGTTTCTCGTGCACTCTGCCGGTTGAATATTACGCCTGTCACCCCCCTGGCCAAATTCGGCAGAAAAAAATGGGGATTAACCTGCTTGATGACCGCACGCCGCTGGTTGGATTTTTGGACGATGATATTGTCTTGGAACCGCAGGCAATAGAACGCCTGCTTTCTTTTTGGAATAAATGTGAGCCTGAAGCGGCGGGGGTTTCGTTTAACATTATAAATGGTGCTCCACAGCCAAAGTCATGGTTGAGAAATTTTTTTGATTTGAGTGTTGCGGAGCCTGGTCGTGTATTGCGATCAGGCATGGCTACGTCAAATTGTCAGGTTACGCACAATATTCGTGCCCAATGGGTATGCGGTGGAGCAACAATTTGGAAACAGCAAATCCTAAAAGATTTTCCCTACCGGGAAATAGCTTCCCGCTGGGCAATTACAGAAGATCTGATTTATAGCTATCCTATTGGGAAAAGGTTTCCCTTATATGTTTGTGCGGATGCAAAAGTCCGGCACGAACATGTAATAGATTATGTAGCCAAGATGAAACATTTCTATTGTGGATATACTTATACAATTTGGTGTTTTTATTTTGTTGAATCTAACCCGGAATTTTCCCGAATGTTTTTTTTATTGACTATGTTGATGGGGATTGTTAGTAGGTTGATCATCGGCATCTTTACCTTTCAAATGAGGCATTTAGAATTTTCCCTAGGTCAGC
>Ga0265292_1001308_pt1 | contig 22563 bp, 20 predicted proteins | sample Munlanlewell296A_FD_189080 | JGI IMG/M metagenome (GOLD analysis project Ga0265292, IMG submission 189080) | Leachate microbial communities from a municipal landfill in Southern Ontario, Canada - Leachate well 296A | ecosystem: Engineered > Solid waste > Landfill > Unclassified | place: Canada... | reverse complement strand
ACCAATACCTATCCAATTGACAAATTCCGAAATGAATTGCCGAACTTGTTTCCATGCATTCATCACCGTCCATGTGTGCAGGGAACGGAGGTCGAATTAGAAAAGCTTGGCGGTGAATTTCTTTCGTTGTGGCGCCGTTCGTGGATCCGACGGTCCCATGAGTTCAAGAATTTCCAAATACTTTGCACGCGCCGATTCGTCGGACCTGACGATAGGAAGAAGTGCGTCGAGTTGCGAGTCGTAGTCATCCGTCGGATGAAATGCGAGCCGAGCCTCTGCAACCAAGTTGACGATTCTCGGCGTTTGTGCAACCCCCGCAAGAATCTCTAACGCTTCGGTTATCGCGTTGCGGGCAATCAACAATCTTGCAAGGGCCACCACCGCGTCTTCATTTGTTGGTTGGACAACCAGCGCGGCATGAAGGGAATCCTCATCGCCACGAGCAATCAAGGATGCAACAGACTCGGCCGATGCAGTTGGCGCCAGAGAATTGACAAATGCGGCAATGACATGTTCTGGTTCGGCGCCAATAAAGTGATTGAGGACCTTGCCGTCCTTCATCGCATACACGGCAGGAATCGACTGCACCTGGAACGCGGCCGAGATTTGCGGGTTTTCATCGACATTGACCTTGGCCAACACCACTGTTCCATTGGTCGCGTCGGTGAGACGCTCAAGTATTGGTCCAATCGTTCGACATGGACCGCACCATGGCGCCCACAAATCGACGATGACAGGCGAAGTCTTTGAGCGTTCCAACACCTCTGTTTGAAATGTTGCATCGGTGACATCGATTGCCATTCCAGAAACGCTACCGCCGACAATGCAAGTCTTCGCTAAGTTTTCATGCGATGACCGACGTAAACACCGATACCAACGTCAGCGGAATTGATCGCTTGCGAGTAAGCAATTGGCTGTCGACTCACATCGGTGGCGTGTCGTCCCCATTTACATTTGAACTTATTGCGGGTGGCCACTCGAACCTCACGTATCGCGTGACCGATGCAGTCGGTCGGCGTTTGGTACTAAGGCGCCCGCCACTTAGTCACGCGCTTGCGAGCGCACATGACATGAATCGCGAATTCCGAATCATTTCAGCATTGAAAGACTCAGCGGTTCCTGTCGCACCCGCGCTGGGAGTGTGTAACGACCTAGAAGTAAATGGTGCACCGTTTTATGTGATGGAGTTTGTAGAGGGCCACGTCATACGAGATCAGCAAAGTGCCGAGCAACACTTAGCGATTGAATCCCGAATAGCCGCAAGCCATTCTTTGATTGACACGCTGGCATCCATTCATATGGTCGACATCAAAAGCGTCGGCTTGGACGATCTGGCGCGACACGACGGATACATCGAACGTCAACTCAAACGCTGGTACGGGCAATGGAATGCCCAACACACAAGGGATTTGGCGGCTATCGACCGAGTCCACGACGAATTGGCCAAACGTATTCCGCAACAAGGACCGGCAACAATTGTGCACGGCGACTACCGCCTAGATAATTGCATCGTTGATGATTCCGGAAACATTGTTGCTGTCCTCGATTGGGAGATTTGCACTCTCGGTGATCCACTCGCCGATCTTGGACTGCTGATGGTGTATTGGACCGGGCCACACGACGACTCGCTGGTGACTGCGTATCAGGCAACAAAATTATCTGGTTTCGCCGACCGCCAAGATCTTGTCCGGCGTTACGCAGCGACGTCGGGCCGCGACGTCACTCACCTAGATTTCTACGTTGCATTTGCATTGTGGAAATATGCGTGCATCATCGAGGGTGTGTATGCGCGGTATTTGGGTGGCGCACTCGGTAAACACAACGCTGCCGATCTCGAACCGTTCAAAGTGCAAGTTGACAATGCTGTGACGCAGGCGGAAACTCTTCTGGCACGCCTACACTGACACTCGTCATGAGTGATTCGTACAAGATAAGTTCCGAATTCGAAGGCACTCTGCCACAACTTGACTCTTCACTGTTAGTTGTCATGCTCTCCGGTTGGATCGACGCCAGTTCGGCGGCCGCTGCAGCGATGGAATTGCTTGTCATTGATACGAATGCCAAAACACTTCTCACCTTTGACGCAGACGAATTCATTGACTATCGGGCACGTCGACCAACGATGGAATTGAGAGAAGGCGTCAACACAAATCTCGCCTGGTCGACGCCTCAGTTGCTTCTGGGTTACGACATCGACAGCAAGCCTGTACTTCTTCTCACTGGTCCCGAACCAGACAATCGTTGGCAGCACTTCGCCGATGTTGTCGGCGATCTCGCGGTGAAACTTGGAGTTCGACGAATGTTGGGTATTGGCGCCTACCCGATTGCGACTCCGCACACGCGAGCGGTTCAAGTTTCGTGCAGTTCACCATCCAAAGAATTGGTCGATTCGCTTCCGTATCTGAAGAGCTCAATCGACGTGCCCGCCGGAATGGAAGCCGCACTCGAACATGCTCTCGCCAAGCGAGACATCGAAGCTCTCGGGTTATGGGCCCAAGTTCCCCACTACGTGGCGTCGATGGCATATCCTGCCGCTTCGGCCGCGCTACTTGGGGCAATCTGCGATTCTGGCGGCATTTCGCTGGAAACGAGTGGCATCCGCCAGCAGGCAACACTCCAACGCGAACGGCTAGACCAACTTGTCCGTGCCAATCCGGAACACGCAGCCATGCTTACCCAACTGGAGCAGGCGTTTGATGAGTCGCACAGCGGTAACGGCACGCTCACGAGTGGATTTGGCGGCTCACCGTTACCGAGCGGTGACGAACTCGCCGCCGAACTCGAGCAATTTCTCCGCGAGCATCGTGCCGATTCGTAAGCAATTTTTCCGCCTGATAATTTGTATTTAACTGAGATATAGCCAGAGGGAGAACTCGTGGCAAAGCTCGTAAACAAGGATTTTGTTGAAGCCCTCGCTAGGGGTCTTGACGTCATTAAAGCGTTTTCCTTGACGTCTCCGGTTATGACATCTGCACAAGTGGCAACCAAAACCGGACTGGCCAGACCGACAGCACACAGACTTTTGCTGACCTTGCAGACGCTCGGATACGTTCGCAGCGAACCTGCCGGTTTTTCACTTACCCCACGCGTCATTGACCTCGGCATGGCGTATATCTCTGCGCGGGGCATGTGGGACGTAGCCAAACCACACATCGAAGAACTTGCCGCGATCCTCGACCAATGCTGTTCGGTTTCTCAACTTGATGGCGGCGACAGCGTTTTTGTCGCTGGAGTTACAACGCCAAAGGTATTGGTAATCACGATGAGCGTAGGTACTCGCAGCCCAAATCGCAGTACGTCAATGGGCGATGTTCTGCTTGCCGATCTCACCGAGGAGGAACTCGAGCGCACGCTTGCTTTGCCATCTAAGGCAACGATGAAGGCGCGACTAAGTCGAACCGATGAGGAATTTGCGGAAATCTTGCCACAGGTCAGGCGCCAGGGTTACGCGATCAGCGACCAGCGACTCTCCTTTGGAGTTCGGGCGATTTCTGTACCGGTCATCGATGGCAATGGGCGCACGGCGGCAACGGTGAACATACCCGTCCACGTTGCCGAGGTGACGGTGGATGAATTACGCGAGGACTATCTGCCACTGCTACTTGATACGGCAAGAAAAATCGGAAGTGACTTGATGAAATTTAGCGAACTTCCTTCAACGATCGTCGCCCCGGCCGTCGAGATGGAGCCAGTCGTAACTCGAAAACTGTAGCGGCTCGTCAAGATGAAGATTGACGGCGCGATTTCAATCAACTTAAAAAATTCGGCACAATCGGCCCGCGACCTTGAAGATGCTGGTTACAGCGGTGGGTGGACAGCGGAAACCTCTCATGATCCGTTTTTCCCGCTCTTGCTAGCGGTAGAACAGACGACCGGTCTTGAATTGGGAACCTCGATTGCGGTCGCATTTGCCCGCAATCCGATGACGCTGGCCAATATCGGTTGGGATCTTCAGGCTTTTTCACGCGGTCGATTTATTTTGGGTCTCGGAAGTCAAATCAAGCCGCACATCACCAAGCGATTCAGCATGGAATGGAGTCACCCAGCCGCGCGGATGAAGGAATTGATTCAGGCGATCCGCGCGATTTGGGATACCTGGCTGACGGGTGTTCCGCTTCAATTCAGGGGAGAGTTTTATCGGCACACGTTGATGACTCCGTTCTTCACTCCCGACCGAAGCGACAACAGCGAATGGGGTGTGCCCAAAATCTTTCTTGCCGCCGTCGGCGAATTGATGACCGAAGTAGCCGGCGAGGTGTGTGACGGGTTTATTTGTCACGGTTTTACCACCGAGCGCTATTTGCGAGAGGTGACGATCCCCGCCCTGCAACGAGGTCGGGCCAAAGCTGGCAAGTCTTTGGATGGATTCGAAATTGTCGGTCCCAGTTTTGTGGTCACCGGCACCTCGGCGGCCGAGATCAAGGCAGCGGCCACATCGACCAAGCAGCAAATCGCCTTTTACGGCTCAACACCTTCCTATCTCGGTGTTTTGGCATTACACGGGTGGGACGACATTCACCTTCAACTCAACGCACTTTCCAAACAGGGTAAATGGGAAGCGATGGGCGAACTCATCACCGACGAAATGCTCAATACATTTGCTGTGGTTGGCTTACCCGAACAGATTGCCCCGGAACTACACAAGCGCTATGGCGACGTCATCTCAAGGATGAGTTTCTACGCTCCGTACAAAAGTGATCCTCAGCGCTGGCACAAAGTGCTAGCCGATATGAAACTTTCCTAACGACGATCTATCCGGTGGTTGCCAGTTCCTTAGGTACGACGGCTCCGCGGGGCGGCAGCCAAGCCGAGATATCACTTCCCTCACTGGGCGCATCTTTGAGACCATCGGACCCATCGATGGGCAGATCGACCATCGCTTCTCCCGATTCGGTCTGTCGCTCCAAGATGAATCCCTGCGGTGTCGTGGCTTCCCATTCCTGGATGTTTGGATCGACCCCGAACCAGAGCTGCTTTTCATTGGCCGAGAGCGGATGGACCGGGATCAAGTACAGCACCGCTCTCGCGCCAAGAGGCATCGCATCACGAATTTCATCGATATCAGACGTGTTCGGGCGTGGCAACCGCACGTAGATTGACTCGGCGACTTCTGCCGACTCGAAAACAAACAACGCAAATCGACTCGCCGCTGGATCGTCCGCGCTTGACGCGAAAATGGGACCATCGATCACGTCGATCAACACAGCCTCCACGACCAACGTTGATCGGGAAGCCAACTGACCGCGACTATTGGCGGGCTCGAAGTCGAAGGCGAACGAGTTGAAGTACTGTTCGAACGTCACGGCTGATGTCTTCGGCTCGTCCGAACCGCACGCCGAAGCCGCAAACACCGCCGCCACGAGAACACCTCTGAATAGACGATTCATCCGAAAACCTCGATTACTAAGGAATGGCACGGAAATCATGCCAGAGCGTCCAGGTGTCCGACTGCGTGAGGTCGATAGTGGATCAACGTTGAGGATCCGCTGACCATGCAGTCGAATGCTACGCCGGAGTAATGGGCCAGGCCTCCGCTATGACCAAGTTCGTGACACATAGTCTTTTGTCGCTGGCCACCCGACGGCAGGATAGCGGTGTCCGTGTTGATTGTCACGGACGCGTTGTCGCAGATGCCGCTGAACAGGTCATTGCACACATACGTTCCGCGCTGCACGATCGGGCCGGCCTTCCAGTACACGTCGGTTCCCGAATCGCACGATTGATTCGACCCGCCACCAAACAACGTCTGATTCTCAAGATTGATATGACGGTTGGTCGCATCGGTGTCCCACGAACCTCCGGGCCAACCGGTCGACCAGCACCAATCGTGATCGTGATTGTCTGGAATCCGGCCGACGTCCGTCCCACCGGTTCCATACGAGTCAGCTAATGCGATTGAACTGCCTAGAAACAGCGATGCAACGGAGAGGACCATTAGCACTGTTCGTTTACTGAGGCAGCTCGCCCTAAGCATGTACCACACTGTACCCGACGTTATGTGGTCTGTCAAGAGCAATACCAGCGGTGGTATTAGAGTATAAATACCAGCGGTGGTATTAGTTTTCCGTCTGATTTGAAATCCGCCTAGTTCGTCCCTTCGAGTCCGTGCAACCAGGCTTGGACGTTGGAGCCGAGGGCGTTCACGTCGTAGCCGCCTTCCTGTAATACCACTGTTGGTAGGCCAAGACTGCGGATCAATGCACCCGAACGTAGGTAGCCATCGGCTGTCAGCGAGAGATCGGAAATCGGATCGGTGATAAATGTGTCGAGGCCAAGCGAGACGATCAGCATCGACGGCGCGAACGAAACAATGGCATCGCACACGCTGGCTAGAGCCGAAAGATAGTGGTCATCATCGGTCCGGGCCGCAAGTGGAACATTCAGCGTGCTCCCCAGTCCGCGCCCTGTACCTGTCTCATCAGCGAAACCTGTGACGTATGGATAGGCACGTCGTGGATCGCCATGCAAAGACACATACTGAACATCGTCGCGTCCGTAGAAAATTTGCTGCGTGCCATTGCCGTGGTGATAGTCGACATCCAAAATTGTGACCTTCGATGTGGTGGTAGTTGCCACATGATGGGCAGCGATTGCTGCGTTATTGAAGAAGCAGTAACCGCCGTATAAATCAGAAGTCGCATGATGACCGGGAGGTCTGCATAGGCCATACGACGAGTGCTCCCCTTTCAACACCAGTTCTGTTGCGCTGAGGGCCGTATTCACCGCTCCACGTGCCGCCGTATACGTTCCTTCGGTGAGTGGAGTCGTGGTTTCAAAACACCACCAGCCGAGTTTTCCGTTGATCGCATCTGGTTCAACCCCTTGGCGCATTCCTTCACGCAAGGAACTTCGGTAGAAGAAATCCGGTACTACTTCGCGCGCCGGACCCATAACCTTCTGATAGTCGGACCATGCTGTCGATAGGAAACGCGATAATCCTGGATTGTGAACGGCATCAATTGGGGCGGTCCCCCATTCCGACGGCGAAACAATATTCATCGTTTCATCTGCTTCGAGCACCTGGCGAATTGCTTCGCCGCGTCCCGAATGCTCAAAAGGCGAGTGCGTCGTGGATTTCTCGATCTCAAACTGTGGATTGTGTAGCAAGTGTGTCGACGAATAGACGACCTTCATGTCAGTCGCGCGAAATCTCGCGCAGGTCGTAGGTTTCGATGACATCACCCTGTTTGAGATCTTGGAAGTCCGAAAGTCCGATACCACACTCGAAGCCTTCGCGAACCTCTCGCGCGTCCTCCTTGAACCGGCGCAGCGAAGAAATTGTTCCCTTCCAAATAATCGTTCCGTCACGAAGGAAACGAACCTTTGACCCTCGGGTAATGACTCCGGAGCGAACGAAGCAACCGGCGATCGCGCCCACCTTTGGCGCGCGGAAGAGTTCTCGAACTTCGGCCTCGCCAGTGACGATCTCTTCGAATTCTGGCTTGAGCATGCCCTTCATTGCTTTTTCAATGTCTTCGATGAGCTTGTAGATGATTTCGTATGTCCGAATCTCTACGCCCTCGGCTTCCGCCAACTCGCGAATCTTGCGATCTGGTCGCACGTTGAAGCCAATCAGCGTGGCATTTGTGGCCGCCGCCAACGTGATGTCGTTTTCCGTTATTGCACCAACCGCTCGATGAACGAATGCCGCACGCACATCGTCGCGTTCAAGTTTGCGCAGGCTTTCGGTGACCGCTTCGAGCGAGCCGTGGACGTCGGCCTTGACGATGACGTTCAAAGTCGCCACCTCGCCGGCCTGAATTTGGGTGAAGATGTCTTCGAGTTTCACTCCACGTTGAACCCTGGCGTCACCGCGTTGGTTGAGCGTGCGGAATCTCTGTTCACGAGATTCCGCAACCGTTCTAGCCGTTTTTTCATTGGGCGCGGAACGGAATTCGTCACCCGCGGCGGGAACCGCAGATAGTCCGAGAACCTGTACAGGTGTGGATGGCGCGGCCTCTTTGATTTGCTCTCCGCGATCGTTGATCAACGCGCGAACCTTGCCCCATGCGGCACCCGCGACCATCGGATCGCCGACTCGCAAAGTTCCCTTATCCACGAGCACGGTGGCGACTGGGCCGCGCCCGATGTCGAGCTGCGCCTCAAGCACGATTCCCTTTGCTCGACCTGTTGGATTGGCGGTTAGTTCAGCGACCTCGGATAGCACCGCAAGTTGTTCAAGAAGATCATCGACTCCGATGCCACTCTGTGCAGACATCTCGACGACGATCGTGTCCCCGCCCCACGATTCGGGAGTGAGTTGCTGTTCGGCAAGTTGCGACATCACGCGCTGAACGTCTGCGTTGGCCTTGTCAATCTTGTTCAGTGCCACGACGATCGGAACATCAGCTGCGCGGGCATGACTAATTGCCTCGAGCGTCTGAGGCATGATCCCGTCGTCGGCGGCCACTACCAACACAACGATGTCGGTGACCTGGGCGCCGCGCGCACGCATTTTTGTGAATGCAGCGTGACCCGGTGTATCGATAAACGTAATCAGCTTGTCGTTTTTTATTACTTGGTAGGCACCGATGTGCTGAGTAATTCCGCCGGCCTCGCCGCTGACCACACTCGTTGAACGGATTCGATCCAACAATGTTGTCTTGCCGTGGTCGACGTGACCCATCACCGTGATCACCGGCGGACGTGTTTGTTGGAGTTCTGGGTCGTCGTCATCGCTGTCATCGAACAGCGCCTGCAGTTCCATTTCTTCTTGCTGACCTGGATCGACAAGCAGAATTTCGGCGCCAATCTCGAGTGCGAATAGCTCCATCTGTTCGTCCGCAAGGGTGACCGTTGCGGTGACCATCTCGCCGTGTTCCAAGAGGAAGCGAACAACGTCTGCCGAGGTGCGATTCAACTTTGGGGCGAACTCTTGGGCAGACGATCCGCGTTCAATAACGACAATTCCTTCCGGAACCGCCGCGGTGCTCGATGTGTATGTTGTCAGCGCCTGCGGCAACATCTCCTCAAAATCTTGTCGTCGTCTGGCACGCGACTTCTTGCGTGGCGCGCGACGTTGCCCGGTTCCACGACCGCCCGGACCACCCGGCCCTCCTCGACCTGCGCCTCCAGGGCCACCACGACCGGGGCCACCGGGTGCTCCTCTGCCTACGCCACCAGGGCCACCTCTACCTGGTCCGGCAAAACCTGATCCGCGACTTGGGCCGCCTGCACCTGTGCGAGTTCCACTCGGCGCACCGCGGTTAGCACCCGGACTAGACGGGCGAAGCGGACCGCCCGTACCTACCGGTCCACGACCGAGGGCAGAGGCCGGAATTCGACCGGTTCGCGCATTTGTCCCACCAGTGGGACGACTTGGTGTTCGATTGACGAGCGGCCGCGACGGTGCGCTTTCGGATGGTCGACGAACCGCGCTTCCTGGCGGCGGCGGAATCTTGCGTCCACCACCCGGCGGCGGCGGAATTGCTCGTCCGCTTGTTGGTGTTGCTGAAGGAGACGGTCCAACTCGCGTCGGCGCACTTGGCGACACGACAGGTCGCGCAGGCGGAGCGGGACGAACAGGAGTAGTCGGAGTTTGAACTGCTCGCTCGGGGCGAGGTGTTGTCGGAGATGCCGATCGAATTGGCTGTGCGGTTGAAACAACCGGAGTCTCGGCCACGGCCGGCTTGGTCACAACTTCTTTTTTGGCCGCCGCCTTCTTTGTCGGCGCTTTCTTTGTGACTGTTTTCTTCGCCGCAGGTTTCTCCGTAGTTTTCGCCGAGTCAGATTTCTTCGCCGCAGCCTTTTTTACTGGCTTGGCCTCGGCAGGCTGTTCGGCGCGGATTAAACCATCTCGTTTGGCGCGTGCGCGAACACGATCGGCCTGCTGCTCGATGATTGTCGAGGACTGGGTCTTTACCCCGATACCTAACTTGTTGCACAGATCGAGCGTCTCTTGATTAGTCATGCCGAGCTCTTTGGCCAGCTCATGAACGCGCAAGATCTTGGCCAAAAGGTCAGCCTGCCGCTTCTGTTGTTGACTGAGGCGACTCAGAGTTGGCCGCCCATTGTTCCTGGCTGACTACGGATCCGTCGACTGCGTGCCATTCCATTGATCCGCTATCCGGATTGGTCACCCATTCACCTTCGGCGAATCCGCTTGTCGGTTCTGCGGGCGTGACGAGCGACGAAACTCCTGAACTATCTTCTGCGGCCTGCGTTTCGCTCTTGACATCCAGTCGCACACCGGTAAGGCGCGCCGCCAAGTTGGCGTTCACTCCCATTTTTCCAATCGCCAGAGAAAGCTGAAAGTCCGGAACGATGACATCGGCCTGGGTTCGGTCTTCGCTGAGACGAACCTCGGTGACCTTGGCAGGCGACATTGCCTTGGCAATGAAATCCGGCAGGTCATCGCTGAACGGAATGATGTCGACCTTTTCGCCTCGGAGTTCGGTGACGACCATTCGCACGCGACCGCCACGAGCTCCGACGCATGCCCCAACAGGATCGACGTTATGGTCGTTTGACCAAACCGCGATCTTTGTTCGCTGACCTGGCTCGCGGGCACACGCCTTCAACTCGACAACGCCGTCGGCGATTTCCGGAACTTCTAATTCAAACAATCGCTTGATCAAACCTGGATGGGTACGGCTGACCACAATCTGTGGACCTTTTGGAGTCTTACGAACCTCGACAATGTATGCCTTGAGTCGAGCGTTTGGTTCACGCGTCTCGCCCTGAACCTGTTCGGCCTGTGGAAGCAAGGCCTCTACGCGACCGAGGTCGAGCAATGTGTACTTCGTGTCCGTCTTTTGCACGATTCCGGAGACAATGTCGCCTTCTCGGTTTGCGTACTCTTCGAACTTACGATCTCGCTCTACTTCGCGGATGCGCTGGCTCATTACCTGACGGAAAGTCTGAGCAGCAATTCGACCGAGCTCATCTTTTTTCGGGGTGTCGTCGCGTTCGTTAATCCAATTACCGTCATCATCGACGTCATACGCCGTAAACGTGATGTCCATGTTTTCCGGATTGATACCGACGATGACCTCTTCGGCTGCATTCGGTCGCTTTTTGTATGCGGTGGCCAGGGCCTCAACCAAAACTTGCAACAGGGAATCGACCGAGATTCCCCGGTCTCCGGCGAGCATGCGAATTGCTTCTGACATATCAAGATTGCTCATGATGCTTTGACCTCCGAGTGGCGACGGCGCGATCCCTTAATGGACTGTTTTGGGGTTGGACCCCATTCAAAAACTGTTTTGGCCCGATCAATATTCTGAAAAGGCACCATTACTTCGGTTTGAAGCGGATCGTCGATTCGCACCGTCACCGTGGCCTCGTCCGAATTGACGATGACTCCCTGCAATCGGCGCACACCTTCGATGGCTTGGTGCAGGCGTAGAGCGACAGTTTTTCCTACTTCGCGTCGAAAATGCTTGGGAACACGAAGCGTGCGTTCAAGGCCTGGGCTGGTCACTTCGAGCGTGTACCGACCGGGCATCGGATCGGAGTGATCAAATTCGCGCGACACGAGACGGGTAATCAGTGCGATGGAGTCGAGATTGACGCTTTGCTCGCTGGGGAACGGCGTATCTACGACGATTTTGAGAACCCCACCAACGAATTCGAGGTCATAGAGTTCTAGGCCAAGATCGGCCACAATTGGAGCGACAAGGCGATGAACACGTTCGATAACCGGGCTGTGACTTTGGCTCTCGGACATGGCTCCACCTCCTCTCTTCCTACCCGTTTGCCTCGCAAAACGGGCCCTATAAAGAACAAAAAGCGTGGGTCGAAACCCACGCCTCCGGTTCGACGAACTTCAAAGGACTCCATCATCATAACCGCACCAACTAAGGTTCACATCGGCTCGAACTCTATATCCACCGCAGCAATGAGGCCAGCGTGATCCATCGAATGTCTTCGGTTTTCCTGCGCACATTGCGCGAAAATCCGGTTGACGCCGAGGTACCAAGTCACAGACTTCTGGTGCGTGCTGGTTACATCCGTCGCGCGGCACCGGGCGCATATACGTGGCTTCCGCTTGGCTGGCGAACCTTTCAGCGAGTAGAGAACATCATTCGCCAGGGAATGAACTCGATCGGCGCTCAGGAGGTTCACTTTCCGTCACTATTGCCGCGAGAGCCGTACGAAGCATCTGGTCGATGGACCGATTACGGCGACAACCTGTTTCGACTGCAGGACCGGCGCAAGGTTGATTACCTACTTGGACCGACTCACGAAGAGATGTTCACCTTGCTGGTCAAGGACCTGTACAGCAGTTACAAGGATCTACCCCTATGGCTCTACCAAATTCAGACAAAGTTTCGCGACGAAGCTCGCCCTCGGGGTGGGCTGCTTCGCGGCCGAGAATTCGTGATGAAGGATTCGTACAGTTTCGACATCGATGAAGAAGGTCTTCAGCGAAGTTACGAGGCACATCGCGACGCCTACATCAAGATATTTGAACTTCTCGGTCTTCCATTTGTCATCGTCTCGGCAATGTCGGGGGCGATGGGCGGTTCGAAGTCTGAGGAGTTTCTCTTCCCTTGCGAAAATGGCGAAGACACTTTTGTCCGCTGTACCAATTGCGACTATTCGGCAAATACGGAGGCGGTTCGAATAGGCGCCACAGCCGAAGTCGATTCCTCGCTAGTTGATGCGGCCAGAGTTGTCGACACTCCAAACACCCCAACGATCCAGACGCTCGTAGATCTGTTCAATGGGCGAAAAGACTTGAAGCATCAAACGCGTCAATGGACGGCCGGAGACACGCTGAAAAATGTACTTGTCAACCTTCGCCATCCTGACGGCCGTATCGAGCCTTTAGCGATCGGTATTCCCGGCGATCGCGATGTGGACATGAAGCGACTTGAGGCCCTAGTAGCTCCAGTCGAAGTCGAACCATTTGATGACGCACACTTCGCCTCCAACTCTGTTCTGGCCAAGGGATACATCGGGCCCGGATCTCTCGGGCTATCGAACAAGTCTGGCATTCGATTTCTACTCGATCCAAGAATTGGAATTGGTAGTGCTTGGATCACTGGGGCCGACAAGGAAGGTCACCACGTGATGAACCTCGTGCACGGTCGCGACTTCCTAGCTGACGGGTTTATCGATGTGGCCGAGGTGCGTGATGATGACCCGTGCCCACTTTGTGGTGGGTCGCTGATCATCAAGCGCGGAATCGAAATCGGCCACGTCTTTCAATTGGGTAAAAAATACGCAGAAGTTCTTGGACTCAACGTGCTTGACCAGAACGGCAAGCAACAGGTGGTGACGATGGGATCATATGGAATTGGCGTTTCACGTGCGCTTGCCGCAATCGCCGAGGCGACGCATGACGACTTGGGTCTTCGCTGGCCCCGTGCGGTGGCGCCATTCGATGTCCACATCGTCATCGCCGGTAAGGGCGACGACGGCGCAGCCGATGCAGCCAATAAACTTGGTTCACAACTCGATGAATCCGGATTGCAAGTTCTGCTCGATGACCGAATCGGAGTATCTCCTGGCGTGAAGTTCAAGGACGCGGAGTTGCTCGGTATCCCATGCATCGTGATTGCCGGGCGCGGGGTGGCCAACGGAGTCGTTGAAGTTCGCGATCGAATTCTTGGCACGACGGCCGAAATTGCAATCGCTAAGGTCGCGGCGTCCATAGTCGATGCCCATGTCAGCAATCGTTAGGTTTCATCGTGGCATCGTTGATAAGCGGAGTGGTTCAACATTACGAATGGGGAGATCAGCACACACTCCCTGAATTGCTCGGATTACCTTCGGATGCCGAACCGTGGGCCGAATTGTGGTTCGGAACTCACCCCGGTGGACCGTCGAAGGTGCGGATTCAGGCCGAATCGCGCGCGCTTGCAGACCTCACAGGCGAACTTTCCTTCCTCGTCAAAGTCATCGCCGCTGCCGAGCCACTTTCGCTGCAAACACACCCGACGCTCGAACAGGCTCGCGCTGGGTTCGAGCGCGAAAACGAAAAAGGAATGCCACTCCTCACCGCAAATCGTATTTATCGCGATGCCTCGGCAAAGCCCGAATTTTTGTGTGCGCTCACGAATTTTGACGCATTGTGTGGATTTCGGACAGTCGATGACTCGTTGCAAGTCTGTAAGGAAAACGAATGGAATGAGCTTGCCGAACATTTATCGCAAGACGGACTAGCGAAATGTGTGCGATGGGCACTCAGCAAGTCCGACCATAGGCTGCCCCGTCAATTACCCGATTGGGCAAATCGATTGGCAACTTCATACCCGGATAGTGGCGGAATTCTTGTTGCGCTGTTGATGAATTATGTCCAACTCGTCCCTGACGAGTCTTTGTTTTTGGAGGCGGGTAATGTTCACGCGTACCTGCACGGCACGGCGGTTGAGGTGATGTCATCTTCAGACAATGTGGTCCGTGGGGCATTCACCAAGAAGCATGTCGATATCGACGAATTTGTAAAGGTTGCCAATTTGTCCCCTACGGGTCCGTCATTTTGTCGTCCAACGACTATTGATCAATTCTGCGTGCAGTATGAAGTTCCCACTTCCGCATTTGGTGTACAGCGGATTGATGTGCGTGACAGTTATGCCATTACCTCAAATCACGATGCAGAAATCCTGCTGTGTACGAGTGGCAACGCCGGCGCACTCACGCGAGGTCAGGCCGCCGTGCTGAGTCAAGGCGAAGAAGTTCAGTTATCTGGTCCAGCAACCGTGTTTCGGACTTGGGGAACCAATTGAGGCGACGCATTAGGGTCGCCGCAGCAGGATTATGTCTTGCCGCGGTTGGTTCAATTTTCGTAGTTGACTCAAACCCGTCGGCGAGTCATGCTGCGGGTGGAACCCTCCTCGTTCTCGGCGACAGCCTTGCTTATGGCACTGCTTACCCAGGATTTGGCAATGTGGTGCCACAGCTCGAGGCCCTTGGCACATTTGACAATGTGCAAGTCAATACGGAATTTGCCCGCAACATCAGCGGTCCGGCGAGAACAAGTCGCAATGGAGTCAAGACGTATAAGCAATTGATCGCCAACGGATTGCGTCCCAATGCCGTGATCGTTGCGCTTGGTAGCAACGATATTCAACAGTCCTCCAAGCCAGCATTTTTCGCCGCCGAAATTCGCGAACTATTGACCCTCATTGGGAACGTACCCGTTGTGTGGATCAATGTGTTGCGTAAGGACGTCTCGTACTATCCGCAGCGCTCGGCAATGTTCAATCGGGTCCTGCTTCGAATTGCGGCCGAATATCCAAACGTGCAGGTCGTCGATTGGGCAACGGTCCTTGCCGCACATCCGAATTGGTTCGCCTTCGACAAACTTCATCTGCAGCCTCGCGGATACCGAGAACTGGCCAAGGTATACGTTCAGGCGACTCAGGCGCTTTGGGTGACTCTCAATCCGCCAGTCACGGTTCCGGAGACAACCGTTCCGGAGACTACCGCCCCAGAAACGACAACGACGGTGGCTGGTTAGTTACCCGCAACTTTCTTGCGGATTTCTACAATGCGGTCCTGTGCGTGATTGACGTCGTCGCCCTGCGATCGGAGCAAGGCGTTGCGGTCCTTCGTCGCTTCCCGCTCGGCGAGCGCCGTATCTACCCGCGCAATCGCCGCATCCATTCCGTGCTCGTTGATATACGTGGCCCATTCCACAAGAGCCTCGACCATTTCTGATTCTGGAACGACCGCAACATTGCGGCCCTTGACAAAGAGATGACCACGCTTATTTCCCGCGGCGATTCCAAGATCGGCTTCGCGAGCCTCGCCTGGCCCGTTAACCACACAGCCCATGACCGCAATCTGTAACGGAATTTTTTTGTCGGCAAATGCCTGCTGTGCCCTGTTGGCCACATCGATGACATCGATTTCGGCGCGCCCGCAACTTGGGCATGCAATGAGATCAACATTTTTACGTTGACGTAGTCCGAGCGACTCAAGTAGCAATCGACCTGCGCGCGCCTCTTCTACGGGGTCTGCGGTGAGGCTGTAGCGGATCGTGTCGCCGATTCCCTCCAATAGAAGTGTTGAGATTCCGGCAGTTGCCTTGATCAATCCACCAGGGAGCGGACCGGCTTCGGTCACGCCAAGATGCAGAGGGTGACGAGTGACCTCGCTTAGTTGTCGATATGCGTCCACCATGAGTGGAACATTTGAGGCCTTCACCGAAATCTTGATCAGAGAAAAATCGACTTCTTCGAAATAACGAATTTCCTGCAACGCGGACTCGACCATCGCCTCGGCGGTGAGCCCGCCGTGCTTCTCATACAGCGAGGGATCCAATGAACCACCATTCACTCCGATTCGAATTGAAACATTGCGATCTCGCGCTTCGCTCGCAACGGCCTTGATGTGCTCCGGTCGGCGAATATTTCCGGGATTGAGACGCAGCCCGTGCACTCCCGCCTCGAGTGCGGCCAAAGCCATCTTGTACTGGTGATGGATGTCGGCGATGATTGGCACCGGCGAGCGCGGCACGATCTGGGCAAGACCTTCCGCTGCTTCCGATTCGTTACATGTGCAGCGAACGATGTCGCATCCCGCGGCGGCAAGTGCATAAATTTGCTGCAACGTGCCCTCCACGTCGGCCGTTTTGGTAATCGTCATTGATTGCACGCTGATTGGAGCATCACCGCCGACGCCGACGCTGCCAACTTCAATTCGGTTGGTCACTCGCCGTTTGTATTGGTTCATCGCCGTAAGTGTGCCAGGACTACCTAGCCAAGTGGTTGAGTGAGGTCGAGATACAGGCCGGCAAACATCATCAATAACAACAATCCAACAACGGCGGTTGCAATTGGCACCATCTTGGCTACATCTGCTCGGTAGACCCGACTTCCGCGCGAGCGGATTCGTTCATACGTAGCGATTGCCGCATGTCCGCCGTCGAAAGGCAATAGCGGAAACATATTGAAAATGCCGATGAACACATTCACGCCTGCCAACAACATGAGGATTCCCTTGAAGCCCTCCTGCCTACCAATCTCGCCGCCCAACTGACTGACCCCGACAACCGTGCTTGGTCTTGTCGATGGATCGGCAACCGGTGCCGTCACATTATGAACAATGTTTCGTGGGTTCAGAATCGTAAACACACCGCGAATCGAGAGTCTCGCGGTGGTGAGAGAGTCGGTTACCGAATAGCGAATGGCGCGGAACGGATTCAGTTGCACATAGTCTCTCGACCAACTGCTCACGCCTAGGTAAGCGATCGAATTATCGGCAGGATTGGCCGCCAATGTTGCGGTGAGAACTACCTGTTGACCGTCTCGTGAGACAACGATGTCGACGACATCGCCCGGTCGGTGCGAGACAATCGCATCAACCAGATCTTGGCGAGTGCTGACGGCTTGACCATCAAATGACTCGACAACGTCATCGACGCGAACCCCGGCCATCTGCGCAGGAGACTCAGCCACCGGCGCATCAATGACTTTGACCGATCCGGATTCCGCGTAGCGACCGGCAAGCGCGTACACGCCAAATAGCAGCGAAAGTGCGATCAACAGGTGCATGACCGAGCCAGCCGTGATGACCAACATTCGTTTTGGATACGACTGCGCCCGATACGAACGCGATTCATCTGCCGGATCGCAGTCATCGAGATTATTCATCCCGACTATGCGCACATACGCGCCGAGTGGCAGCAAGCGAAGACCAAATTCGACGCCGTTGCGAACGGTGCTCCATATTTTTGGCCCGAATCCCATGTAAAACTGAGTGACCTTCATGCCCGTCCACTTAGCCGTCATGAAATGCCCCATTTCATGGAGAAACACGGAAATGAGAATCCCGACGACAAACAGGAGCGTCCAGATATTTCGAAAACCGAGGTAGGCCATCAGCGCTAGGAGAATCGCTCCGCCAAGAATTGTGGTGCCTTGAGCGCTTTTTTGTTTTGCTTCGTTTGACGCGTCGCCACCTGCAGCTATTTCGCGACGGAATTTGTTGTAGAAGGAATTCATAGCGTGAGTGCCTCTCCAGCATAACGACGAGCCGATCTGTCGGCATCCAAAATCTCGTCAATCGTTGTGGGCATTACAGCATCATGGTGTTGCAGAGTTTTCTCGATGATGTCCGGAATTCGAATCCAGGAAATCATTCCCGCAAGAAATGCTTCGACTGCGATTTCATTTGCGGCGCTCATCCATGCAGGAGCGGTTCCTCCAATTCGCCCGACCTCATAGGCAATTGCAAGGCACCTAAATATTGATCTGTCCGGTATTTCAAAATTGAGCGCCGTCAATTTTGACCAATCGACTTCGCCTACGGGAATTGACGAACGGTTTGGGTACCCGAGCGCATATGCGATCGGCAGGCGCATGTCCGGCATCGATAATTGAGCGATGGTCGCTCCGTCGCTGAACTCGACCATCGAATGAATCACCGACTGTGGATGGATAACGACATCAATACTTTCGTAGGCGACACCGAAAAGCTCGTGGGCCTCGATTACTTCGAGTCCCTTATTCATCAGCGTCGACGAATCGACCGTAATTTTTGGCCCCATAGACCACGTCGGGTGCTTCAACGCCTCGCCAACCGTCACGGTTTTCAGCGACTCAGCCGTACGACCACGAAACGGGCCCCCGCTTGCGGTGAGCACCAATCGACGAATTTCCTTGATCTCGTCTATCGATGAACGCAAGCACTGATGAATCGCGCAGTGTTCGCTATCCACTGGGATAATGACTGCGCCTGGCTTGGTCCGTAACGGCCGAACAATTGGTCCTGCCGCTATCAAACTCTCCTTGTTCGCCAACGCAAGTCGCTTGCCATGCTTCAAAGTCGACATGGTCACGGGTAAACCTGCAAACCCGACGACTCCATTAACTACGACATCGGCATTTTCGCAAAGCAACGAGAAGTCATCCACTACGTCAATTCCGTCGAGCAACTTTGCGACCTGTTGTCTAGCGCCGGCGTCGGCGACCGCGACCAATTTTGGTCGCCACTTACGGGCCTGAGTGACTAGGGCATCCACCGAGGAACACGCGCCAAGCGCGACTACTTCATAATCTTGCGGAGACGCCGCGATGACGTCGAGCGTCTGAGTTCCAATTGAGCCTGTTGAACCGGCGATCGCAACTCGGGTCACGCTCATAGACCCAAGTCTGTCAGCAAATAATCAACTCCAGGGTTGCATCACGAGTGCAAGGTAATACGTGGCTGGCAAGGTGAAGATCAGACTGTCAAATCGATCCAACACTCCACCGTGTCCGCTCAGCACCGTTCCAAAATCTTTGATGTCGAGATTGCGCTTGAACATCGACTCAACCAAGTCGCCAAGCGGCGCCATAAATATGATCACGGCGGACAATGCGAGCCATTCACCAACGCTGTTCCAGGTATCGCTTTGCATTCCAACCAAAATGACGGCGCCGAGCGTCCCGATTGCCCCGCCAATCGCGCCTTCAAATGATTTCTGTGGACTGATCCAATCGCGCAGCGGGGTGCGACCGGCTGTTCGACCAATAAAAAATGCCGCAGTGTCGTTGCCAATGACACCAGCAACCACGATGAACAGCGTGTCGGTTCCCACATTGGCGAAGCTGCCGCCGAAGTTGGAAAATCGTAAGATAAGCGCGGCGTACGAACCGAGCAACCCAATCCAAGTAAGTCCAAGGGTTGTGATCGCCATATTTGGCACCGGCCCGCTCTCGATGCTGTCGGCGCTTACAAACGTGATCGAACTTGCCACAAATGCAAACACAAAAACTAACGGAAGTGCCGCATCGCCAATCCAATAGGCGGCAAGTGGAGACGCCACGCAACCGGCTACGCCGATTGCCATTGGTGGGCGGTAACCACGTTCGGTTGCCCTGGAGAAAAACTCGAAGGCAGCGAGGGCGATGATGACACTGACAATGAACATCACCGCCGCGGGTCGCCACATCAATGCGGCAATGAACACCGCGGCTAGCAACGCACCAACGGCCGTTGCTGTTGGCAAATCACGACTTCCACCACTGCGACTGGATGACGGTCGACGCCTTGGCCCGCGACTTCCGGCACGTGGATCGCGCCGAACGACGGGACGCGAATCACCTGACTGACGCCCGCGCGATACCTGCTGTGGAGGGTTTCGGCGGGGTGCAGAACCAGATGGATCTCGAGGTGCGGCAGGTCGACGACGTTCGTCGGTTGGATCCGTACCAATGACAACTCGCTTGTCACCACGTGGTCGAGAAACTGGAGGCGGCGCTTCCGACTGTCGAGTACGGGGACCGCCCGTCAGATCGACAACGGGCCTTCGCTGACCAGCCGAGGGCGTTGGCGCTGGCGAATTGTATTCTGACCACACATCGGTTCGATCGTTGTCGCGAGTGTCTGGTTCGCCACCAGATTTCATGAATCGCGGAATTTTTCCAGTTGGTGGTTCCGTCCAATGTGGAAGTTGATCCGTATCGGCCGAATCGAATGTGATCGCTGGTGAACTGTCATCGTCGTCGGAAAATCTGACAACGCCAAATTCATCGCCAAAATCGATTGTGGGGTCCTTGGTTGGATCGACACCCTTGGTTGAATCGTCACGTCTATCGCGTCGATAATTGTCGTCACTCATCAGATGACCCCCTTGTTGTCCCCATCATATTTCAAGAAGTTCTTGCTCTTTGCGAGCCAATGCCCTATCCATACCATCGGTGTGGTCGTGCGTCAGTTTCTCTAGATCCTTCTCGGCCCGATCGAGTTCGTCCTTCGAGATTTCGCCATCCTTTTCGGCGACTTCCAGAGCCTTTCGTGCATCGCGGCGGACGTTGCGCAAGGCGATGCGGCCGTCTTCTGCCATGTTCTTGACGACTTTGACAAACTCTTTCCTGCGATCCTCGGTTAGCAAAGGAAAGTTGATCCGGACGACGACGCCGTCGTTGCCGGGCGTCACCCCTAGGTCGCTTTCCTGAATTGCCCGCTCGATCGCCTGGATCGAACCTTTGTCGTGAGGCTTGATGACAAGGGTCCGCGCATCTGGAACCTGAAACGTGACAAGTTGGACCATTGGCACGGACGCGCCGTAATAGTCGACGGGAATTTTCTCGAACAACGCCGAATTCGGTCGTCCAGTGCGCACTGTCAGGAATTGAGACTGCAGACGCTCAAGTGCCTTCGCCATGTTTTCCATGGCAACAAGCATTGTTTCTTCGATCACGCGACCAGCGTACCTATTTCGGCGCCTTTGAGTATGGACTTGACGTTGCCCCGCTCTAGCAGGTTGAACACAACAATCGGAATATTGTTGTCGCGACAGAATGTGATCGCAGTCGAATCCATGACCTTCAATCCCTTGTTGATCACATCGAGATAGCTGATCTTTGTAAATCGGGTTGCAGTTGGATCAACTTTTGGATCCGCGCTGTAAATCCCGTCGATTCCCGAATGCGTTCCCTTCAAAATTGCCTGCGCCGAAATTTCTGCCGCACGGAGCGCCGCAGCAGTATCCGTCGTGAAAAACGGGTTGCCCGTTCCGCCGGCAAGAATGACGACGCGGCCTTTCTCTAGGTGACGCTCGGCTCGACGACGTATATATGGTTCGGCGACCTTTGGCATTTCTACGGCCGTCATCACTCGAGAATGCTGGCCGACCTTTTCGAGAGCGTCCTGCAAGGCAAGCGCGTTCATGACCGTGGCGATCATCCCCATGTAGTCCGCCTGAGCCTGATCCATTCCCTGATCGGCCCCTTCGATTCCCCGCCAGAAGTTTCCGCCGCCGACAACGATGGCGATGTCCACCCCAAGTTCGCTTCGGGTTTCTTGCAGTTCGCTGGCGATCTGATTGAGTACTACCGAATCAAGTCCGAAACCGGATGACTCGGCTAGCGCCTCTCCAGACAATTTCAATACCACTCGACTCCAACGCGGCTTGACCGCAGAGGTTGACGACGTGGGTGCCACCGATATCTAGCCGATCTCTACCTGGGCGAAACGAATGATGCGAGCAGAGCCAATGACATGAGCGACCGATTTCTTGTCGTCCTTGGCGTATGGCTGCTCGAGTAGTGCAACATCTTTGAGAAAACCTTGAACTCGCCCGTCGACGATCTTGCCGATGGCCACTTCCGGCTTCCCCTCGTTGCGCGTGACCGCCTCGAGAGTCGCCCGTTCCGCGGCGATGACTTCGGCAGGTACGTCTTCCTTGTGAAGATACTTTGGGCGAGCAAACGCGGCATGAACGGCAACATCGTGGGCCAATTCAGAATCCGTTCCGCTCATCTCAATCAACACTCCGTTGACTCCCCGACCACCTTGAATGTGTAGATACGACCCGATGATATTTCCCTTGGCTGCTTCGAAGCGAACGACCTCACCAAGTTCAATCTTTTCCTTAAGCGTGATCTTTAAGTCGTCCAATTGTTCGCTGCGCTCGCTGACAGCATCCGCGCCTTTAGAGACCACAAGTTGCACGAGCGCGTCTGCTTCGCTCTTGAACAGAGGTGAGCCGGCAACAAAGTCGGTTTCACATTTCAACTTGACCATTGCGGCGACATTGCCGCTGATCTGCATGGCCACAAGACCCTGCGCATTCTCACGGTCGTCGCGCTTGGCGCTTGCTGCGAGGCCTTTCTCCCGCAACCATATTTTGGCGGCTTCAAAGTCCCCGTTGGTGTTCTCGAGAGCGCGTTTGCAATCCATCAT
>Ga0265292_1001307_pt1 | contig 22587 bp, 18 predicted proteins | sample Munlanlewell296A_FD_189080 | JGI IMG/M metagenome (GOLD analysis project Ga0265292, IMG submission 189080) | Leachate microbial communities from a municipal landfill in Southern Ontario, Canada - Leachate well 296A | ecosystem: Engineered > Solid waste > Landfill > Unclassified | place: Canada... | reverse complement strand
GGGATCGCCAAGATGGCGGAGGACTGGCTGCCCTGGAGGGCGTAGCCGCGGATCGACGTGTAGTTCAGGTAGGCCCAGTTCACGAGCTGAGTGCCCGTGGCCGTCGGGCTCACCATCGCGGTCAGCGTGAGGCTGTGGGCACCCGGCGCCACGTTCGTGAAGTTCCAGTAATAGGTGCGCCCGCTCACGGCCGTGGGCGCGGGGTTGCTGCCCGTGTAGTTCAGGCCGCTTGGGAGCGTGTCGGCGATGGACACCGTGCCGGCAGCGGACGAGCCCGTGTTATTGTAGTAGATCGTGAACGTCACGGTCTGACCTGCCACCGCCGTCGCCGGGGAAACCGTCTTTGCGACCGTGATCACCGGCCGGGTCACGGTGAAGTTGGCCCACGCCTGGCTGGACGTCATCGTGCGCCGCAGTTGGTCCGTGTACGCCAAGCTGACGTCGTTCACCTGGAGGGAGCCTTCGGCCCCGTTCCCATTCACCTGGACAGTCATCGTGAGGGAATGCGCTCCGGGGGCCACGTTGGAGAGGACCCAGCTCACCGTGGAGCCCGCGACCGACGTCGGTGTGAGGCTGGCGCTCTGGTACGTCACACCCGCGGGCAGGGTGTCGTTGATCCAGACGGTCTTGGCGACGCCGTCCCCGGTGTTGTTGTAGTAAATCGTGTAGGTCAGCAGGTCCCCCGGCGTCGCGCGGGCCGCGCTCACGGTCTTGGCCACCGCGATGATCGGGCGGGTGCGGTCGTTGGGCCTTCCCTGGGAGGGTGTCGTGGAGATGTAGAAGTCCGCCGCGTCATTGTTCGAGTCGACGGGCTGGCCCGTGGTCGCGTCCTTGAAGCGGGACCAGGTCTGGGAGCCACCCACGCTCGCCGTGTAGGCCGTCGAGTCGACGGCCACGAGCCCGTTGAAGAGAGACACCTGCACGTTCCCGTTGGGCAGGGAGTTCTTGGGCGGGACCGCGACGAGGTACTCGGACCCGGAGCCGAAGGCCCCGAGGATCGTGCCCGTCGGGAACGTGTAGATCGTCGACGGCCTGCCACCCCTCATGACCGCGAGGGTCCAGCCGCCGATGTTCACGCTCGAGAGCGTCGGGTTCGCGACCTCGACCCACTCTGGGTTCGGGGACGGGGAAATCTCGTTGATCACGACGCCCGCGGCAATCGCGAGGGAGCCGACGGCGAAGCGCTGCACGAGGGCATCTGGCAGGGCAAAGTCGTACTGGAGGCGCCAGTCGGTCGCGTAGTAGACGACCTTGTAGCCGGCGGGGAGGTTCAGGAGGGAGGCGTTCACCTCGAACTCGACGCGGTGGGCGTCGAGGGCCGCGCGGACCGGGGCCACGTACTGCCACGTCGTGTTGTTCCCCGCCGGCGCGTAGGCGTAGAGGCCGCTCGCCGTAATGCCGCCGTTCCGGCCGATGACCGCGAGGACGTAGTCGAAGCCGTAGGTCCGGTTCTCCACGCTGGCCCAGAGGCCCGTGGACGTGGAGTTGTCCGCGTCGACGTAGGCGTACATGACGTCCACGCCGGTCTGGGGGACGTAGGGGCCCGTGACGTTCGTGTTGTTCGCCCCCGTATACGGGGCGGGGCGCTGCACGTCCGTCGGGATGTCCTCGCCGCCGAGCATGCGGCCGTCCACCTGGGCGAAGCCGGTGAAGTTCGCCCCCAGGTCGACCGCCGTGGCCAGGAGGTCCACGTTCGCGTTGTAGATCAGATCGGCCGAGCGGTTGACGACGTCCCCGAGGACGTCCTGCCCGTAGGGCCGGCCCGCCCAGTCCCCGAAGGCGCCGTCCACGACGGGACCCGACGGGGCGCGGGCGAGGTAGTCCAGGGTGGTCTCGGGCGGCCGCAGGCTCACGGTCCCGTTGCCCACCACGTCGGCCACCTGGAGACCGAAGGTCCGGAGTGGCGTCATGTTCGTCCACTGGCCCACGAGCCACACGGTCGCGGCGGAGGCGAGGCTGAGGTTGAGGGGCACGCGCACACGGGCGCCGACGAGGGTCGCTCGCCCGAGCAGGACGTCGTTCGCATCTAAGGTCCCACTCCCGTCATCCCGGTACGCGGAGACGGTGAGCGGGTCCGCGGACGTGCCCGAGCGAGTGAGGTTCAGCCCGCTCACATAGGGCACGCCGCCCATGGGGGTGAGGTCCAGGCGCAGGACCGTCGCCGTGAGGTTCGTCAGGACCGCGGGCGCAACCGTCCTCTGGGCCACGACCACCGTGGGCCGGGAGGGTTGGATGACGCCGAACATGGAGTCTCGGCCCCCGCGGTTGTCCGCGGCGTACACGAGGACACGGGCCTGGGCTGGGTCCGTGTCCAGGGGGATGCGCATCTCGGTCTGGGATCCTGCCGCGGCGGCTTCTATGGAGGATTCGGACACGAACTGCCGGAAGTCGTTGGATTGCGTCCCGTTGAACCGGAACCGCGTCGTCGTCTGCAGCTGGCCGTCCCAGCCGCTGACGGACCCGAGCACGTCCGCGCCGAGGCCACCGATCGGGTAGCCCGTGTTCTCGCGGCGGTCCGTGTCCACGAAGATGAGGAGGCTCTCCGTTCCGTTCGTCCACGGTGCCTGGAAGAGCGTCCCTTGGACCCTGGCGTACACGTAGAAGTTGTAGGGGTCCGTGGTGACCTTGACCTCGATCAGGTTGATATCGGGGTTGTTCAAGCTCGCCGGCGGCGCGTTCACGTAGGCCGTAAGCTTGGACCACTCGCCGAAGTTGTGGTCGATCTGGATCGCGTTCGGCGTGGTGGGCGAGGGGGACAGGATGCTCGCAAGGATCGGGACGAGGACCATGAGGGCGACCACGGCCGCGATCCCGACGAGGGAACGGGCCCAGGCGGGCTGGGTCTGGACCGGGCGGGGCGCGTAGCGACCGCGGCGGCCGTTCGTGAAGCCGTTCCCGTTCACGAGGCCGTTCGTCCGGCCTTCGCCGCGGGTGAAGCTGCCCAGGCCGTTCGCCGCGCCGTTCGTGAGGCCGTTCACGCGGCCCTCCGCGAGGCCGTTGACCCTGCCGTTCGTGCGCCCGTTCGTCCGGCCATTCGTCCGGCCATTCGTTCTGCCGTTCGTGCGCCCGTCGCGGGCCCCCGACGCGCGGACCGCCGAGAAGGAGGGACGCGGTCCGATCGTCTGCAGGCCCGAAACGCTCGACTTGAGGGACTGGCCCTCGTGGCTCTCGAGCCAGGCCGCACGGTCGAAGGCTTCGCGAGCCTCCGCCGGCCGGCTGAGGCGCTCGAGGATCTCGCCCTTCGTGCGCCAGGCGACGACGGAGCTCGGGTCGACGCGGAGCAGGGAGTCGTAGTGCTCCAGCGCCTCAACGAGCCGACCGTCCACCTGGCGTGGCGCGGCCGTCGCCGCAGGCCCACGCCAGCGGGGCGGGAGGAAGGACATGTCCCCCTTCGCCTGGAGGATGTCGAGGACCTCGAGGCGGTACCCCTCGTCCCGGGCGGGGTCCAGTTCCGCGGCCTTCGCCAGGGACTCCGCGGCCTCGATCGCGCGGCCCATCTGGGCCAGCAGGCGCCCGTGCTTCGCCCACGCCTTCTCCAGGGCGGGGTCCGCCTCGATGAGCTTCTCGTAGTGCTCGAGCTCCTCCTGGAGGCGCTGCGTCTCCGTCTGGGGCGCGGCCTCCGCGATCCGCTGCCATCGGCTCAGGAAGCCGTGGCTCAGGCCCTTCCCGTTGTGGCCGTTCGTGGCCTCCACGGGGGCGCGCAGCGTGTCGACGCCGCAGATCGTGCATTCCGTCTCATGGGAGAAGAGATAGGCCCCGCAGTGGGGGCAGAAACGAGTCGCGGACTCCAGGGCGGCCTCCATGCCCGGGAGCAGGCGCAGCTCCTGGTCGGTGTACTCGCGACGGCAGACGGGGCATCGCCTCGCGCCCTTCCCCATGGCGGCGCCGCAGCGGGAACAGAGGACCGCGGGGGACTCCTCGCCCCCCAGGAACTCATCGAGGCCCTCGACGATCGGCGTCTCTTCCGACCCTTCCTCGAAGGTCACGCCGCAGAAGGGGCAACTCTTCGCCGACGGCCCCGCGAAGGACCCGCACTCGGGGCAGAGGAAGAGGTGGCCAGAGGAGTCGCGCCCGGTGGGGCTGCGGGGAAGGCGCTGGAGGACCTCCACGTCGGCGGACGTGAGACCCTGCACGGACGCGAGCTCGTCGGGGGTCGCCGCGCGGAGGTGCTCGAAGGTGGGGAAGCGCTCCGCCACCCTCCGGGCCTTCGCGGCGGTGAAGCCGGGGAGAAACCGTAGCCACTCGAGGTAGCTCTCGTCCATGTTCGGAGTGGCCGTGGGCGTCCCTTAATAAAGGGGTTGTATCCCGCGTATCATGGCGAATAGCCAATCCGTTACCATGTCTCGCTCAGTGCCCGGACCGCAACGCGGTGGCGTAGGGGTCCAAGGGCAGGTCGAGGACCACCCGCTTCGAGGCCGTGCCGAAGCGCACGAGGATCGTGCCACCCTCGTCGCGGAGGAGGTCGGGGGAGAGGCCTTCGCCGGCTAGGCGGCGCAGGAAGGCGTCCGCGAAGGCCTTCGCCCGCGGCGCGTTCGCCTCGCGCTTGCGGTTGAGCAGGTCCGTGGGATAGTGGCGGCGGAAGCGGCCGTCCTCGACGAGCGTCACCAGGTCCAGGTCGGAGAGCTCCGATGCGACCTTGCTCGTGCTCTGCCGCGACAGCTTCACGCGGTCCGCGAGGTCGAGGAGGGAGACGCCGGGATCGGAGTAGCAGGCGAGGAGGACCGCCGAGCGGCCCGGGGCGCTGAGGAGAGAGAAGAGGCCGGAGTCTTCCGGATCAATGAGTCCGCGCGGGAAGAAGTGGCCCGCATCGTACTCCAGGTAACCCTTCTCGACGAGGTCCCGCTCGTGCCACCGCACCGTCGCGTGGGAGAGCGCCAGGGCCCGCCCAATCTCGCCCACGCGGGCGCACGGCCGGATGCACAGGTAGCGGAACAGGGCGCGGCGGCGGGCGTTCGCGAGGCTGGGCCCCTCGATCTCCAGGTCTTCCCCCGGGCCCTCCTGCGCGAGGACCGTCTGCAGGGCCCGCCCCAGACCCCGCGCCATCTCAGCCACCCTGCTGGTACTCCTGGAGGATGAGCTCGAGGACCTGGTCCGCCTTCAACGCCCTGAAGTCGTCGTCCGTGAGCCCGTCCAGGGACTTCTCGAGATGGTCGCGCACGTTCTTCGGGAGCGCGCGGGTGAGCAGGAGCTGGCGCAGCTGGGAGGGCGCCTTCGCGGTCACGGGATGGTGGAGGTCGACGCCCTCGAGGACGATACCGAGCCCTCGGAGGATCTCGAAGGGATGGGGTTCCTGGTCGTGGCGGCTGTTGCGGCACTTGATCACCTGGAGCTGCCGCATGTGCTTGGAGTCGCTGTGGTCGAACCGAAGATGGATGACGCAGTCCGCGAGGTACATCGGGATGACCGTCTCCGAGCCGGCGAGGTCCGCCTGGCCGTGCTCCTCCAGGGTGCAGAGGACCGTGCCGACCTTGCGGGTCTGCTTGAACATGAAGCCGATCAGGTCGCGCTGCTCGTAGAGGTCCTTTGTGGACCACAGGACCGGGGTGAGCGGGTCGATTGCGATCCGCGCGTTGCTGCCCTTCCAGTCCGCGACGAAGGCGGGCAATTCCTTGCGGATGAAGTTGGAGAACTCCCGCCCGGACGCGTCGATGAAGACGAGCAGCTCGTCGTCCAGGTAGTCGAGGATGTCGGACCAGCCCATCTCGACGGCCTCGCGGATGATCTGCTCCTTGTTCTCGTCCAGGGAGACGAAGACGCCCTCCTGGCCCTCCTGCAGACCGCGGCGGATGAACTGCGTGGCGATCGTCGTCTTGCCCGCGCCCGATCGCCCGATCACGACGGTAGTCGAGTTCTCGTTGAACCCACCGTCCAAGAGCGGGTTGAGTCCATAGATTCCGCTCTTCACTTTTCGCACAGTTTTCCATCGAGGGAAATGTGTTAAAAACGTGCCGACCTGAGAATCGGGGCTGAGAGCGTTTCCTTCAGGAGAGCTCGCCGGAGATGCGTTGGACGAAGTCGTCGACCATGCGCCGGTCGAGGCCGTAGCCCAGGATGCCGTCCTCCCGCACCAGGAGCTTGCCGCCGCGGAACAGCGCGAGGGTGGGCACGACATCCACCGCGTAGTCGTCCCAGAGCGGGTTCGATTCGTCGTCCAGGTACACGCTCGCGAAGCGCCACGGCTTCGCGGACGCGAGCTTGTCGAACTCGGGCTTGAACTTGCGGCAGAAGGGACACCACGTCGCCCAGAAGAGCGCGACCGTGGGCTCGTCCGAATCGAGGACCTCTTTGCGGAACGCGTTCGGGTCCTTCACGTCGAGCATCGTTGCGTTGCAGACGTCCGTCGGGAATAAACCTTGCTCGGCGTTGCACGGCGCGTGTCGATTCGCGAGACAAAAACGATATACGCAACTCATCGGATATGGCCGCCCGCACTTCTTTCTTGAAGGGTTTGAATGAGTTCCCCCGTTGCGTCCGAGGACGTCAAGGAGTACTTCCAGCGGCTCCGGGACGGGGTGGAGACCACCTATCGCGTGGCCCGCGCGGCCCGGGCCAAGGGGTTCGACCCGGAGCTCGACGTGGAGATCCCGCTGACGGAGGACCTGGCATCCCGCGTGGAGCGGCTCCTCCACGAGTACGACGTGGAGGGCGTCGCGCGCCGCATCCGCGAGCTCGCGAAGAAGCACGACCGGGAAGAGCTCGCAATCCTCGTGGCCAAGGAGATGGCCCAGCGGCCGGCCCCGAGCAAGGAGAAGGCGGTGGAGCGGGCCGTGCGCGTGGGCCTCGCCATCCTGACGGAAGGCATCCTCGTGGCCCCGCTCGAAGGCCTCGCAGGCGTGAAGATCAAACGGAACCGCGACGGCTCGTCCTACGTGGACCTGTATTACGCCGGGCCCATCCGGTCCGCGGGCGGGACCGGGCAGGCCCTGAGCGTCCTCATCGCAGACATCGTGCGCCGGGAACTCGGCCTCGGGCGGTACCAGCCCACGCGAGAAGAAGTCGAGCGCTTCAAGGAGGAGATCCCACTCTACAAGCAGGCCCAGCACCTCCAGTACACGCCGACGGACGATGAGATCGCCCTCATCGTGTCCAACTGCCCCGTGGGCCTGAACGGCGAAGGGACGGAGGAGGCGGAGATCAGCGGGTACCGGGATCTGCCACGCATCGAGACTAACCGCATCCGCGGCGGCGCGTGCCTTGTCATCGCCGATGGGCTGTGCCTGAAGGCGCCCAAGATCCAGAAGCACGTGAAGAAGCTCGGGATCGACGGCTGGGAGTTCATCACGGAATACCTCACGGGGAAGGCGGGCCGCCCGGAGGACACGAAGGACGACGTCGGCGTGGAGCCGAGCGAGAAGTTCATCCAGAACATCGTCGCCGGACGGCCTGTGCTCTGCCACCCGAGCCGCCCCGGCGGGCTGCGGCTCCGGTACGGGCGCACGCGGGCCACGGGCCTCGCGGCCCTCGCACTGCATCCAGCCACGATGCACATCCTCGGCGACTTCATCGCGGTGGGCACGCAGATCAAGACGGAGCGGCCCGGGAAGGCGGGGGCCGTCACCCCATGCGACCGGATCGAGGGGCCCCTCGTGGTCCTGAAGTCCGGAGACTTCCTCGAGGTCACGGACGCCGCGATGGCGAAGCGGCTCGCGCCCGAGGTCCGGGTCATCGCGGATCTGGGCGAGATCCTCGTGCCCTTCGGCGAGTTCCTCGAGAACAACCATGTGCTCATGCCCGGGGCCTTCTCCCTCGAGTGGTATGGCCAGCTCTTGCGAGAGAAGCTTGGCGTTCTCCCGCCGAACTGGGAGGAGGCGAGCCCGGCCCAGGCCCTCGAGTGGTCCCGCACCCTCGGCGTGCCGCTGCACCCCCGCCTCAACCTCTTCTGGCACGACATGACCGCGGAGGAGCTGAGGCGGCTGCGCGACTTCGTCTCCGCCCACGGCTCCCTCGCCGACGGGAAGCTCGTGCTCCCCGGGGACGAGGACATGCGGGAGTTCCTCGTGCGGCTCGGCACCCCGTTCCGGGTCCGCGGGACCGAGGTGACCCTCGAGCGACACACGGACGCGTTCCTCGCGTGCCTCGGCATCGAGGCGCGAGAGGGGAAGCTCATCGCTCGACCCGGTCCGGAGACGGAGGACCCGCTCGCCTTCGTCTCGTCCCTCGCCGGATTCCCGGTGAAGGCCCGGGGGCCCACGCGCATCGGAGCGCGGATGGCCCGCCCGGAGAAGGCAGCCCCCCGGAAGATGCAGCCCGCGCCCCATTCCCTCTTCCCCATCGGCCACGAGGGCGGCCCGCAGCGGCTCCTGTCCGAGGCGGTCCGGAAGGAGACGATCGAGGTGGAGGTCGGCCTCCGTGTCTGCCAGAAGTGCGGGAAGCGGTGGTTCCTCCCGCGTTGCTCCTGCGGGGGCCACACGGTCCCCCGGAACGGCCCGGCGCGGCAGCGCATCCCGCTCCCGGAGGTGCTGCGCCAGGCCCTCGAACGCCTCGGCGAGGCCAAGGCCCCGGAGATCAAGGCGGTCCAGGGGATGATCTCCCGCACGAAGACGCCGGAGCCGCTGGAGAAGGGCATCCTCCGCGCGAAGCACGAGATCTTCGTCTTCAAGGACGGCACGACCCGGTACGACATGACGAACCTGCCCCTCACCCACTTCATCCCGCGCGAGGCGGGCATCTCCGCGGAGATCGCGAGGCGCCTCGGCTACGCGAAGGACATGCGCGGCCTTCCGCTCGAGCGCGACGACCAAATCCTCGAGCTCAGGACCCAGGACGTCCTCATCGCGGAATCCTGCGGGGAGTACCTCGTCCAGGTGGCGCGCTTCGTCGACGACCTCCTGGAGAAGCTCTACGGCCTCCCGCGCTTCTACAACGCCTCCTCGCCGGAGGACCTCCTCGGGCAGCTCGTCGTCACGCTGGCCCCGCACACGAGCGCGGGCGTCCTCGCGCGAATCGTCGGCTTCACGCGGGCCCAAGCCTGCTTCGCACATCCCTACTTGATCGCCGCGCGCCGGCGAAACTGCGACGGGGACGAGGACTCCCTCATCCTCCTCCTGGACAGCCTGATCAATTTCTCGCGGTCCTTCCTCCCGGACAAGCGGGGCGGGCTCATGGACGCGCCCCTCGTCCTCATGACTCGCATCGACCCGAACGAGATCGACAAGGAGGCCCACAATCTGGACCTCCCGCCCGCGTACCCGGTGGCCCTCTACGAGGCCGCCCTCCGCTTCGCCCACCCAAAGGAGATCGAGCCGCAGGTGGACACGGTCAGCAAGAGGATCGGCAGCGTGCTGCAGTACGAAGGTTTCGCCTACACCCACGAGACCACGGACATCTCCGCCGGGCCCCTGGCCTCGGCCTACGGCGAGGGCTCCATGGCCGAGAAGATCGACGCCCAGCTCGATTTGGCGTTGAAGATCCGCGCGGTCGACCCCAACGACGTCGTCGCGCGCATCGTCGTCCATCACTTCCTGCCCGACCTGATCGGGAATCTCAAGGCGTTCTCGAGCCAGCAGGTGCGCTGCACGAAGTGCGGGGAGAAGTACCGCCGCATCCCCCTTCGCGGGCGATGCCTGGAGTGCGGCGGGAATCTCACCCTGACGGTCCACGAGAGCTCCGTGAAGAAGTACCTGGAGATCTCGAAGAAGATCAGCGCCCAGTTCGAGGTGTCCAACTACCTCCGGCAGAGGATCGACCTGATCGAAGAGGCGATCGCATCCCTCTTCACGAGCGACAAGACGCAGGACCTGAAGCTGGACGATTTCTTCTAGGCCGAGGCCGCGTGCGTCCGGGCACGCCGGACCACGAGTGCGCCCACCGCGGTGAGGAACATCCCTAAGGCGAAGGTTCCGGCGACCATCAGGGCGAAGTTCTCCACCATGAGGCGCGCGAGGTCCGTGGGGATCGCGCCCGACATGAGGCCGATCGCGTCCGGTCCCATCACGTAGGCCCCGAGAAGGAGCAGGCCCACGAGCATGAAGAAGATACCCACCTTGGCGACCATCGGCGTGCGCAGCGTGTACCCGCACGTCGGGCAGATCCACGTCGAATCCTCGGACAACTCGGCGTAGCAGCGGGGGCAACGCTCGGACATTCGGACGGGCAAAAAGGCGGGGTGAGAAATACTTTGCGACTTCCCGCCGCCCGCGCGCGCACAGGATAACCCTCAAGTAGCCGGGGTCGTTTGGCAGCCGGGTGAGGAGGTCCACGTCCCTCGCCCTCGCGGCGATCGTCCTCGCCGCGGTGGCGATTCGCCTGTCGCCCCTCCTGTCCGCGCTCTATTGGGGCTCGGACTTCGGCGAGTACTTCGGGATCCTCCGGACCCTCGTGGCCACGGGCACCATGCCCTCGCACTACCTGGGCTGGGGCAGCACCTATCCCTTTTTCCCAGGGATGTTCTTCGTCCAAGACGGGGTCGTGCGCCTCGGGGCCGTGGACCTGCCCACGGTCCTGAACCTCGTCGTGCCCGTCCTCGGGGCCCTCGCGGTCGTGCCGATCTTCCTCGTCGGCATCGAGGTCACGGGCGACCGCCGCGTCGCGCTGTTCGCGGCCGCGTTCCTCGCGGGCGCGATGCCCCACGCCTATCCGACGTCCCACGCCGCTCCGGCCACGCTCGGAGACCTGCTCGCCTTCGCCACGCTCCTGCTCTTCCTCCGGATCGGGAAGGATGGTCGCATGGCCATCCCCCTGGGCCTGACCACGCTGGCCCTCGTGGCCACGCACCACCTGGGCGCCTACTTCCTGATCCTCATGGTGCTCGCGACGATCATCCTGCGCGGGTTCGTGCGGCCTCTCGAGTGGACGGCGTCGTTGAAGCGCGAGGTCGCGTACGCGGGGTTCCTCCTCGCGGTCACCTTCGCCTACTGGCTCGGCTATGCGACCGCTTTCCGGGAGAACATCCTGACCGACGTCAACATCCAGCCGTGGTGGCTCCTCCTGGCGGCGTTCCCCATCCTCTTGGCCGCCGTGGCGGGAGTCCTGGCCTTGCGCCGGAGGATTGCGTGGCGGTTCCGTCCCCACTATCCAGATTTCCACCGCTCATCGACGATGTACGGCTTCGCCCTCGCGTTCGTGCTCGGCCTGATGGGCCTGACGGTCCTCGACGCGATCCCGGGGACGGGCATCGCGCTCCCGGCGAGCACCTTCGCGTACTTCGCACCCTTCCTCGTGCTCGTGGCCTTCTCGGCGGCGGGCCGCAAGTTCTTTGATTTCCTGCGAGCCGGGATCGGCCCGTCCGCCTGGTTCCTTGCCCTGTCCGCATCCGCCATCCTCGGGACCGTGGTGGCCACGCGGGTCTTGATCCCGTACCGGCACGTCGAATACCTCGTCGTCCCGGTGGCCCTCCTGGCGGGGACTGGCTTCGTGCGGCTCCTGGACCTGTCGGGGGCGGTCCGCGGGCGGCGAGGCGCGGTCGTGGCGCTCTGCGGCGCCCTCTTAATCGGGAACTTCGCCATGGCGATTCCGCCGCCCAACTTCGTCGCGAACTGGAACGAGGGGACGATGCCTCGCTCCCTGGACGGCGCGTACTGGGCGCGCGATCACATGAGCGGCCTCACCCTCGCGGACCACCGCGTGTCCACGACGCTCTTCGGGTTCGCGGGCGTCAACGCCACCTGGGACACGACCACCACGCCGTTCTTCGCTCCGGACTTCGCGCAGGCGATGGGCGGTCTCGTGAATGTGGCCGCACCCTCCGGACGCGGCAACGTGAGCTACGTCTGGGTCGATGCGGACGAGATCGCGGGGGTCCAGCTTCGTCCCTGGGAGCCCGCGGTCCCGATGCCCGCCGCCACTGTGGCGATGCTCTCCAACTATCCCTTCGTCAAGGTCTTCGACACGGGCTACTCCCAGGTATACTGGATCGCCTGGGGCTGTGACCCCTCCTGCTGAGCCGCCTACCTTTATGGTCCGTCACCTCATGCCCCGCCGAATCCATGCGCGTGGCGATCCTCCACGACCACCTGAGCTTCATCGGTGGCGGGGAGCGTCTCGCGCTGACGCTGGCCTCCGCCCTCGACGCGGACCTGTACGTGACGGACCTGGATCCCCAGCTCCCGAAGCGCGCGGGCATGGGGGACGTGCGCGTACGCGAGATCGCGAAGGTCCCGTCGACCCCGGTGCTTCGACAGGATCGTCAGGCGGCCGCGTTCGGGAGACTCAAGCTCTCCGGCTACGACGTCTACGTGTTCTCCGGGAACTGGTCCATCGCCGCCGCGTCGCGCCACCGGCCGAACCTGTGGTACTGCCACACGCCCGTGCGAGTCTTCTACGATCTGCGGGAGACCTTCCTCAAGGGCCTCTCTCCCGCCAAGCGTTTCGCGGCGCGCTCGTGGATCGCCCGCGCCCGGCGGCACTATGAGCGGGACGTGGCCTCCGTGCAACGCATCGTCGCGAACAGCCGCAACGTGGAGGCCCGCATCCGCAAGTGTCTCCACCGGCCCGCGGAGGTGGTCCATCCTCCTGTGGACACGTCGGCGTACCGCTTCGAGGGCGTCGGGGAGGAGTGGCTGTCCGTGAACCGCCTCTCCCACGAGAAGCGCATCGAGCTCCAAGTGGAGACCTTTCGGAAGCTGCCCCACGAGCGGCTCGCCATCGCGGGCGGCCCGCAGGTCGGCGTGGACGCGGACCGCTTCATCCATTCCCTCGACCCGCCGCCCAACGTGCGTTTCCTGGGCGAGATTGAGGAACGGGGGCTGCGCGACCTGTACGCGCGATGTCGCGGTCTCGTCGCCACCTCGCGGGACGAGGACTTCGGGCTCACGCCCGTGGAGGCGATGGCCGCAGGGAAGGCGGTGGTCGCGGTGGACGAAGGCGGCTACCGGGAGACGGTCGTCCCTGGCGCGACCGGATGGCTCGTCCCTGCGAATGCGGAGTCCCTTGCAGGAACGATTGCGCGGGCCACGCCGGAAGCCCTGATGGCCATGAGGCCGGCCTGCGAAGCACGGGCACGATCCTTCGACGCGTCAGTGTTCCTCGAGAAGATGAAAGGGCAGCTCGAGCTTGCCGCGCGGAGCCCGGCGTCCTCGAGGCCAGCGGGAGGTTGACACGCCAACCATGCGCGGCCTCGCCTACGTGGTCATCCTCAACTGGAACGGTCGCAGCTACTTGCGGGACTGCCTGCGGGCCGCCTTCGCGCAGACCTATCCGGACTACCGCGTCCTCGTCGTGGACAACGGGAGCACGGACGGTTCCGCGGACATCGCGCACGACGAGTTCCCTGAGGCGATCCTCCTGCCCTTGGAAAGGAACCTGCACTACGCTCGCGGTTCGAACGAGGGGATGCGGGCGGCCCTTCGGGATCCGAAGTGCGCCTACGTGGTCCTCCTGAACAACGACACCCGCGCGGACCCGGAGTGGCTCGCCGAGATGGTACGCTCTGTCGATGGTCGGATCGGCATGGTCGCGTCGAAACTCCTTTTCATGGACCGCCCGAAGGTCGTGAACTCTGCGGGCATCGCGATCGCCCGCGACGGGAGCTCGAAGGACCGCGGCTGGAACGAGCCCGACGACGGTCGCTTCGACACGGCCCCGGACGTGTTCGGCGCGTCCGGGGGCGCAGGGCTCTACCGACGCGAGGTCCTAGATGAGGTGGGCCTCTTCGACGAGGACTTCGTCGCGTACTACGAGGACGTCGACCTGGCGTGGCGGGCCCGGCTCGCGGGATGGGAGGCGCACTTCGCCCCCCGGTCCATCGTCTACCACAAGTACTCGGGATCCATCGGCCACGCGTCCCCGTGGCGGCAGTACCAGTGCGAGCGCAACCGCGTCTGGAACCTCGTCCAGAACTATCCCTGGCGGTACGTGGCCACCGGAATCACGTGGAATGCGACGAGGCTGGTCGCGTCCCGATTACCACGACGGCCCGAGGCGGGCGAGCCGGCTGCGACGACCGAAACCCCGCGAGGTTCTGTGCGGATCCACGCGCGCGCGCGGATCGACGCGTACGCGAGCCTGGGACGGGCCCTCCGCAAGCGACGCCAGCGCCAACCGCAGCGGCGCGTGGACGCGGCCGAGGTTGGCCAGTGGCTACGGCGCTATGGAGTCTCTCTCCATGACATCCTCTCCCCGTAGACGCAGACACACTCGCGGTCGTTCCATCGACCCGGAGGAGGCCCGCCCATGAGGGTCGCCATCTTTCACGACTTCCTCGACACGATCGGAGGCGCCGAGCGAGCGGCGCTCTCTCTGGCGAAACACCTCGACGCGGACCTCATCGCCACGAACCTCGACCCCCGTCTCCCGGAACGCATGGGCCTCGACGGCGTACGGATCACTGACCTCGGGCCGCTCCGGCCCGGGAGCCCGCAGAAGCACATCGATGCCCGCAGGAGGTTTGCCGGGTGCCGCTTCCCCGGCTACGACCGCTATGTCTTCTCCGGGAACTGGGCGCATTTCGCGGCCGAGGGGCATCACCCGAACCTGTGGTACTGCTACACGCCAACGCGGATGTTCTACGATCAGAGGGATGCGATCCTTCGCCGCCTCTCGTTCGGCGGACGAATCGCCGCGCGCCTATGGACCTCTGCATACCGCGCGTTGGATCAGCGGACCGTGCGCCACTGCGACCGGATCGTGGCAATCAGCGAGAACGTGCGGGGCCGCGTCCTGCGCACCTACGGACGCGAGGCGGAGGTCGTGTACCCTCCCGTGGAGACGTCCCGCTACCACTTCGAAGACGTGGGCGATTCCTGGCTCTCCGTGACGCGCCTCTACCCGGAGAAGCGCATCGACCTCCAGCTCGAGATCTTCCGGCGACTGCCGAACGAGAAGCTCACGATCGTCGGCGGGTATGCGAAGGGAGGGAAGACGGAGGAATACCTCGCGTCCCTGAAGCCTCCCCCGAACGTCGCGCTCTTGGGAGAGATTCCCCAGGACGCTCTCGTGGACCTGTACGCGCGATGTCGGGGTCTCCTGACGACCGCGGTGGACGAGGACTTCGGGCTCACGCCCGTGGAGGCCATGGCGTCCGGGAAGTGTGTCCTCGCGACGGACGAGGGCGGGTATCGGGAGACCGTGGTGCCTGGAGAGACGGGCTTCCTCCTTCCTCCGGATGCGGAGGCCTTCGCCCGGAAGATCCGCGAACTCGACGAGGGCAGCCTTCGGTCCATGAAGGACGCATGCATCGAGCGGGCAATGGCCTTCGATGCATCCATGTTCTACGAGAAGATGCGAGCTGCAATCGAGGAAGGCGCCTAGGTCCTACGGCCTCGGCGGCGTGGCAAAGCACGCCGCGCAGGTCGGGTCGATGTCGCCCAGGGTCTTGTGGTACTCGCAGAAGCGCTGGGTCTGCATGAGGCCGACGCAGAACTCGTTGATCGTCGAGATCTGGTCGGACATGGTTATGCCTTTGGAAATCCTCCCTGCCAAGTCGTCCACGAACCTCTTGATCTCGGGGAAGCGGCGGAGCATCTCCTGGTCGACGCCGCGGCTCTGGGTGTTGTAGTGGCTGACCGCCGCCTGGGTGATGCCCATGGCCTTGGCCACGTCAATCTGCTTCTTGTGATAGGTGCGGAGGAGTTCCCGCGCGAGGCGCGCGCGAATTGTGGGGAGCAACTTGGCCACGACGACTTCCTGGGGTTGGATCATCAGAACTGCCCGGCCCTGCCGTCGGGGACGACTAGTGTATAACGGCGTATTTAAGTGTGACGACTTTTCCATCCCGGAGGGAGAGAGCACGGGTCTTCCTCGGACGGGTGCTCCTGAGAAAGCCGAGAGGCGATTTGTCCGTGGGAGAGAGCCACCAGGGAGAATTGAACTCCCGACCTGCCGCTTACAAGGCGGCTGCTCTACCGACTGAGCTATGGTGGCGCGCGGCGCCCATGGGCGCGGAGTCTAAAAGGGTTTTCCGCACGTCCTTGCAATCGATGGCGCGTCTCAGTTTCAAATTCGGAAACCGAAGCCAAGCCTTTATTCCCCCGGCCCAAGGTCTGCGGGTCGCGTGATCGAACTCCCCTGCCCGACCTGTGGCAGCGAGCTCAACTTCTTGGAGCAGTACCAGCGCTACTACTGCCACCAGTGCCAGCACTACGCGCCCGAGGGCTACGGCGCCCACGGCGCGAAGAAGTGTCCCACGTGCGGAGGCATCCTCTCCTACGTGGTCCAGTACGATCGTTTCTACTGCTTCCGCTGCAACGCCTATGCGTCCGTCGAGGCGACCGCGCCGGCTGCGGTGGAGCCTGTGCCTGTCGCGGAACCCGCCCCGAAGGCGGAGCCCGCTCCCGAGGCGAAGCCCACGGAGCCCGTCGCCTCTCTGACGGCGGCAATCCCGGCGCAACCCGCGATTCCTCCCTCTCCCCAGCCCACGCCTCAGCCCGCACCGCAGGCTGAAACGCCGCAAACCGCGAAACCCGCAGCCTCGGAGACCGCTCCGAGCCCCGCGCCCACGGCAACTCCCGAACCGGCGCCCGCGAAACCCGCGGAGCCCGAGATCGAAGGGCCCTCGAAAGCCATCGCGGCCCTGGCCTCCGCGAAGCCCGCCGTGGTCCGCGTGAAGGTCTTCGCCATGAGGAAATCCGAGCTCATGGACCTCTGCAAGGCCTACGACCTCGATCCCTCGGGGACCAAGGATCAGCTCCAGGAGCGGCTCCTGAGCTTCCTGAACTACCTCGAGGCAGAGTCCCAGCCCGAGGCCGAGGAACCGGCCCCCGTCCCCGGTCCCACAGCGGAAACTCCCAAGGAGGAGAAGGCCGAGGTTCCCGTCGCGCCGGCGGAAGCGGAACCCCACCCGACGACCGCGTGGACCGCGGTCGCGAAGGCTCCCGAGCCTGCGGTTCAGACGTCCGCCGGATCCCAGACTCAGGTGGTCGTCATTGAGGAAAAACCTCCACCGGTGGCGGCACCGACGCCGATTCCGATTGTCGTGACGCACGAGCCCGTTGAGGCGCCCAAGGTGGAGCATCCCTGCCCGACCTGCGGCCGGGAGCTCAACTACATCTCCCAGTACGGCCGGTGGTACTGCTACTTCTGCCAGAGGTACGCGCCCGCGGCGAAGTCGAAGAACGCGTGCCCGACCTGCGGCGCGACCCTCCGTTGGGTCGACCAGTACCAGCGCTGGTGGTGCGATTCCTGCCAGAAGTACGCGCCCGCGGACCTGCCGAGGCCGAGCGGGGCCGCGGCCGTCGCCGCTCAGCCGGCCGTGCGTGAAGCCGCGAGGCCCGTGGTTGCCGCGGCGATTGCCCAGCCCACGGTCTCGGCCCACCGTCACGCCCACCCGAGCACGGGGATCGGGCTCGTGGCCTTCGGCCTCGTCCTGTTCATCCTCGAGGAGCTCCTCGTGGAGTTCCCCGCGGTGTTCCCGATGCCCTTCGGGATCAACCTGCCGGCCGAGGCGGTCGTCGTGATCCGGTTCCTCGCCTTCTTCTTCGTCGCCCTCGGCGCGATCGCGGGGCTGATGGCCCTGCGCGAGCGGGCGTGAGGCGGGAAGGTTTTTCCGCCCGGGGCCCTTCGAGGCTGGGCCCATGCGCCTCCAGCAGGTCGTGAAGGACGAACGCCATCCGCGGCAGTTCGACCCCCGGGAGTACATCTCCACGTGGACGGAGAAGGACCTCCTCCACTCGAAGGTCGTGGACGCGTGGGTGATCATCTTCCGAACGCGCGGCTGCTACTGGGCTCGTGCGAGCGGATGCTCCATGTGCGGCTACGTGAACGACGTGGCCCAGGAGGTGTCCGCCGCGGACCTCGAGCACCAGCTCGACGCGGTCCTGAAGAAGCACACGGGACAGCCCATGGTCAAGGTCTACACCTCGGGGAACTTCTTCGATGACCACGAGGTCTCCCCGGAGATGCGCGAGCGGATCTTGAAGGAGCTCGGGGACCGCTGCGACAAGGTCATCGTGGAGACCCTGAGCCACCTCCTACGGCGAGAGCAGCTCGAGCATGCGACGAAGTACGTGGATGAGCTCGAGGTGGCTTTCGGCCTCGAGTCGACGAATCCGCGAGTGCTGCGGCACAGCGTGAACAAGGTCTGGGGGCTCGAGGAACACGCGAAAGCCGCGGCCCTGTGCCACGACGTCGGCGCCAGCGTGAAGACGTACCTCCTGATCAAGCCGCCCTTCCTGACGGAGCGAGAGGCCATCGAGGACGCGGTGAAGTCGGGCCATGAGGCGGACCCCCACAGCGACACGATTTCCTTCAACCCGGTGAACGTGCAGAGTCGCACGCTCGTGGACCGCTTGTTCCGCCACGCAGAGTACCGACCGCCGTGGCTGTGGTCCGTCGTGGAGGTCCTCGAGCGAACGCGGGACCTCAAGGCCCACGTGAAGTCGCATCCGACCGCAGGCGGGATGGCCCGCGGTGCCCATAACTGCGGGTCCTGCGACCGCAAGACAGTGGACGCGATCGAGGAGTTCTCCTTGGGGCTGCGGTCCTCCTTCGACGACCTCACATGCAGCTGCAAGGACCTCTGGCGGACCTACTGCGAGGTCCAGCCCTTCATGCTCACGTCCTCGGACCCGCTCGTGATACTCGAGGCGTAACGTTGATACGACCGCGCTCGGTGCGGGGGATTCGATGCGGGCCTACGAGCTGAAGCGGGGCCATGGGAAGAATCTCGAGGGCGGCAAGTTCCGCGAGATCGTGGCGGAGGCGTTCGGGTCCGCGACCGCGGACGGCGACAAGGTCGTCGTCTCCTACGGCGCGATCGGAAAACTCGTCACCTGGACGGACGGCAAGAACCTCTTCGTGGACATGACCATGAAGCCCGGCGTGCCTGACGACGTGGCCACGGAGACCATCGCCCGGAACAACCGCTTCCTCGAGGCCGCCACGGGCATGAACGCGAAGGAGCGCAACAAGAAGCTCCAGGCCAAGGCGAAGGAAGGCAAGCTCTGAGTCCCCGCCTCCAATTCTGAAAGACCACCTCGGCCAGGGTGCCTCCGTTGCCCGCGTTATGGTTATTTGACCATAACAGGCTCCTGGGAATCCGAGGGAGGCCAAACAGGGCTCTCGCTGACGCTCGAAGGAAATGGAAAAGCAGGTAAAGGGCGGCCTTCGGCTCACAGGCCGAAGAGCGCACCCAGGCCCGCAGCGGCCTCTTCCTCGGAGACCTTTTCCTCTTCCTTCTTCTCCTCTTTCTTCTTCTCGTCCTTCTTCTCGGCTGCGGGTGCGGCCGCGGGAGCGGCAGCGGGCATCGCGACGGCGGCCTTCAGCGCCTCGTCGATGTTCACGCCCTCCAGCGCGGCGGTCAGGGCCTTCACGCGCGTCTCGTCGACCTTCACGCCGGCGGCGGTCAGGACCTTCTTCAGGTTCTCCTCGTTCACCGGCTTGCCGGCCGAGTGCAGGACCAGCGCCCCATAGACATACTCCATTCGTAGTCACCTCCTGATATCTTGATCATCCGAACAACGCGCCGAGCCCCGCGGCGGCCTCCTCTTCGGAGGCTTCCTTCTTCTCCTCTTTCTTCTCCTCCTTCTTGCCCTCGGCGGGCTTGGCGGCTTGGGCGGGGGCGGAGCTCAGTCTCGCCTTGAGCTCGTCGTCCGCGGCCTCGGGCGCGCGGGAGGCCAGGGCGAGCATCTCGGCCTGGGCCTTCGCGAGGAGGAACTTGACAGATTCCTTCGTGGGGAACCCGGACTCGATCGCCAGGCCCAAGGCGCTCATATGGGCCTTCGCGAGGAGCGGGCGGATCGTGTCCTTCGTCGCATAGCCGATCTCGAGGGAAAGGGCGAAGGCCTGCATGCCGGCCGTGGCGATCTGCCCACGGATCTGGACGTCATCGACGGCGAGGGAATCTCGCCTGAAGACCATGCCGTCCTCGTAGGCACCCTTCAGGTCGAGTCCGACGACGAGGGGGAAGATCTCGAGGCGGGCGAGGGTCTGGGCGACGTCGCGCGGGATGCGGTTTCCCGTCTTCACCAGGAGCTTGTCCTTCTTGATGACGACCTTGCCTCTCTCGATTGCCGCAGGGATCCCTGCCTTTTGCAGTTCGCCGACGACTGGCCCGGGCTTGAAGGGCGTCTCACCCTCCTTGACCCAGATATCCTCGGGAGCCACCTCGCCCCCGCGCGCGGGTGCGCGCGTCTTCGTGGCCTCGAGCTGCTTGAACAGCTTGAAGGGGTTGAGATCCGCGGTCACCACGGCGGTCTGTCCGTCGATGGCCTCCGCGAGCTTGTCGAGGCCCTTCTTCTTCTTACTCGCCTCCTGCAGAGCCAAGCGGAGGAGATTGTTCTTCGCGACGGTGATCGTGGCCTGTCCGGCGAGCTGCTTGCGCATCGCCTGGAACTGGGGCGCCGGGATGCCGTGGATGCTCGCGATCCCGATGACCTTGCTCTTCTCGAAGCGGGCCACCAGGCTCTCCACGAGCTCTTTCTTGTAGGGTGCGACGTGGGCCATGGTCACCGCCTCACAGGTACCTCACGGACGGGCCCATCGTCGTCTTGACGTAGACCGACTGGATGTTGAAACGCCCGCGCTCGAGCTTGCCCAAGACGCGTCGCATGAGGAAGTCCAGGTTCTCCGCGATGTCCTCCGGGGTCATCTCCCGCGTGCCGATGGGCGCGTGGAACGTGCGGCGGTCCTTGCTGCGCACGCGGACGGAACTGCGCATGGACCGGATCATGTTCGTGGGATCGCCCGTGGGCGGGATCGGCCGGGGCATCTTTCCCCGCGGCCCGAGGACGATGCCGAGCCTCTTGCCGATCACGGGCATTAGGGGGGCCTCGGCGATGAAATAGTCGAAGTCCCGAGCGAGGCTGTGGGCCTTGCGCTTGTTGCCCGCGTACTCCTCGATCTGCTCCGGCGGGATGACCAGGTCGGCCACGTTGCGGGCCTTCATCGCGAGCTCGCCCGAGGCGAACACGCAGATCTTGACCGGCTTGCCCCGCCCCTTCGGCAGGACGACCTCCTCATCGAGGCGGTTCTTCGGGACGGACATGTCCACTTCCCTCAGGTTCAACGCGACCTCGACGGACTCCTTGAAGTTCCGCGGCTTCGCGGCCTCCAAGGCCTTCTTTACCGTCTCGATCGAGTGCTTCTCCGCCAAGGGAAATCGCCTCCTGCAGTGCGTGCGGCCCCCAGGGCCTCCTGCAAGGGATGGCGACGAAAGAGACGACCCCTAATAAGCTTTTGCGGCGCGAGACTGCGAGCGCGGACCATCGCGGAATCTTCAGGTCAGAACGCAGAGAACGGCCCGCCCGATGCACCTTCGAATTATCAGCGCCCAAATGATAACTCGGCCAAGCCTTTTGTAGCGGCGGTCCCATGCGCAGGACGATGCGGGAGGAGGAAGCGGGAAAAGCCCTCGAGGCCCTCGGGCTCACCGGAAAGGAGGCGCGGGCCTACATGTGCCTCCTGAGGAGCGGCGTGTCCACGGCCCAGCAGGTGAGCCAGCTCCTCGGCGTGCAGTATCCCGCCGTCTACCGCATCCTCCAGTCCCTCCAGGCGAAAGGCTGGATTGAGGTCTCCCAGGAACGGCCGAACCGCTACCGCGCCCGCGCCCCGCGCATCGTCGCGGAAGAGGCCCGCCAGAGCCGCAACGACGACCTCGTCGCGGCCGCCGAAGTGGTCGGGAACCTGAAGGAGACCATGGGCGTCAGGACGCGGGACACGGACGGGGACCTGTGGATCTACAAGGGCCCCGAGAACGTGGGCCGCAAGCTCCGGGAGATCATCCTGGCGAGCAACAACCAGATTCTCTGCGTGAGCCCGTTCCCCGTGGCCCCGGAGGTCCTGCATCTCGTGTGCGACGCCCTGAGCAAGTCCCGCCGCCTCGTGCGCGTCGTACTGAACGAGGGAAACCGGGAGGACTTGCCCGCATTGGGCGGCACCCTGGGCCGCAACCTCCGCGTCCAGTTCCGCTTCCCCGCCCGTCCGCTGCCGAAGACCCGACTGGCCCACAGCTACGTGTTCCCGAGCGACGGGGAGGTCTTCATCCTGAACTCCTTCTACCGGGACGGCGCCCTCGTGGCCGACAAGCTCCAGGGCCTCTGGGTGGGGGACATGGACTTCGTCCGCATCCAGCTCGAGGCGATGCTCGAGAACCTGGGGGCCATGGAAGAGGAGACGCACATCCCGGCGCCGAAGGCCCGCTGAGACAACTCACGCGCCGAGCTGCTTGTCGTGCTTGCCCTCGCGAATATCCTTGGAGACGTCCTTCGCGGGCTTGCCGTCCACGGTGACGCCCATGGACGTGCACGTGCCGACGACCTCGGCGACGCGGGACTTGAGGGATTTGCCCTGCATCACGTCCGTCTTCATGTTCGCGATCTTGATCGCGGCCTGCAGGGAGAGGTTCCCCACGCGCGTCTTCCCCGCATCCCCGGAGCCCTTCTCGATCCCGAGTTCCTTCGAGATCAGGGCCGACGTCGGCGGCGTACCGACGCTGATCGTGTAGGCCTTCGTCTTCGAGTCGATGACCAGGGTGACGGGGACCTTCATCCCCTCGAAGTTCTTCGTCTTCTCGTTGATCGCCTTGATGATCTCGACGATGTTCACGCCGAGCGGGCCCAGGGCGGGACCCAGGGGCGGACCGGGCGTCGCCTTGCCGCCGTCGACGAGGACTTCGAGCTTCTCAGCCATGCACGGGACCTCAGTGCCTCCGCCCGACTGAACCGCCGGGCATAAACGTTTCGGCCTCGGCCCAGTGGCGGAGAAACCTCAAGTAGC
>Ga0265292_1001306_pt1 | contig 22639 bp, 21 predicted proteins | sample Munlanlewell296A_FD_189080 | JGI IMG/M metagenome (GOLD analysis project Ga0265292, IMG submission 189080) | Leachate microbial communities from a municipal landfill in Southern Ontario, Canada - Leachate well 296A | ecosystem: Engineered > Solid waste > Landfill > Unclassified | place: Canada... | reverse complement strand
GTGCTGTTCAGCAGGTTCACCAAACGCGTCCCAGCCCATTGGGTGCAGGACGTTATAGCCTTTCATGCGTTTGAAGCGGGAGATCACATCGGTGGGTACATAGTTGCGGCAGTGCCCAACGTGCAGACCCTCGCCGGAGGGGTAGGGAAAGAAATCCAGGCAATAATACTTTGGCTTGTTGCCGCCATCCGTGGCGCGATAAAGCCCGTCTTTTTCCCATTGTTCCTGCCACTTGGGTTCTATCTCTTGGGGATTGTAATTATTGCTCATTCTTTGTCCTTATGAATAATCTCGATTCCGTTTTCGACCACGCAGGGGCACCAAGGATTAAGAATTCCTTATTTAATCAAAAATCCCTTCATCCACTCAGGGACGAAGGGTTAGCTCCGCGGTACCACCCCGATTACGTCACCACGTTTTCACGTTTGCACGTTCCAAGTTTGAACGTGTAAACGTGACAACTTGCAAACGTGACAACGTCTCTCGTCTGCTGTAACGGGCTGTCCCGGCGCTGACTAACTTTCACCACAGAGTTCACGGAGTGCACAGAGTTTTTCTCTCCTTCACAGAGAGTCTCAGTGTTCTCTGTGTGCTCCGTGGTGGACTTTCACCAGCGCAGTCTCTCTTGCGAGGGCAGGCGAGTTCAGTCTCTCGCACCCGTTAGGGTGTTGGGCGCTCCCGCTTGCGCCGTGAAGGGCTTTCACCTCGCTCCCTTCTCGCTGACGGGATGACCTACTACTCCTGTCATGACTTTCAAATGATTGCGGCCATTATAGCACAATCGCGATTATGCTCTAATCGCGATTGCCAGTGGACCCAGCGAGATTCGAACTCGCGGCCTTCTCAATGCCATTGAGACGCGCTCCCAACTGCGCTATGGGCCCGTTCATTGATTTTCGATTGATGATTGCGGATTGTATATTTATGCGCCCAATCAACAATCTTCAATTCGCAATCTACAATCCTGGTGGACCTGAGGGGATTCGAACCCCTGGCCTCCTCAGTGCGATTGAGGCGCGCTCCCAACTGCGCTACAGGCCCATTCTTGGGCGAACGGTATTCTACCTGAGTGAGGTAGGAATGTCAAGGAAACATCCGAAGCTGTTATTTGAACTTTAATATTGGACACTTTATAGCTGAAAAGGTGCCGCTGGGTCTGCTGGAGCGGTCGGTGCGGCGGGTGATCCGGGAGAACGTTTATCACGTGGTGCCGCTGCCGGGTGTGGTGTGGGCAGCGGTGCAGCGCACCCTGCGGGTATGCTTCGCGAGGAGTTGGGGGAACCGTGGGATATCAGGATGGCAATGGAGGATTGGGTGGAGAGGAGGTGGGGGAGGGTGAGTTGAAAAATGAATTCGCCTCCGGCGAAGGGCCGGGGGCGATCAGGTGGAGCCGGAGTTAGCCACCCTTTTTCAAGATTTTATTGCTTGACTTCTTGGCTTTCTGCGCCACATTTGTACATTACATAACGAAATGAACATTCTGGTAATTATGGATTAATTCCTGACTAGATTTAGATTTCGTTTTAACATAATCTGTTTTTCTACAATCTGGTCATCTAAATTGTTTAAACGTGGTGCGGTTGATTGTTTCTAATTACGTCTGTTTTGCACAGTTCGAAAAATAGAGAGGACACCTATGAGTTGTATAATAATCGAGGGAACAAGACAGATATAAAAATCGGAACTATTCGAAAACCCGGCTAACACAGAAAGAAAAATAAAGAATACTCCAATAATAGTAGATGCGATGGAAAGACCATTAATGGTGGGCTAGGGGTTTTGCCTAAGGATATTTTGTCTTTTTACCTATAAATCAGAAATCTCTTTTTGAAGACGAACAATAGCTAGCTCGGCTGCGGTTTTATCAACACCGATCTTAACTTGGTGGATGGCTTCGACAACCGGAGAAAGTGATATCGTATCACCTAATCGGTTGACGATATGTTCTTGGCCACAAAAAGAACATGCGAAACGATCCAGGGTGGGGGTAATTTCGAGTTTGGCTCCACAGGATGGACATGAAAGAGTAATCAGCTTGGGGGCATTAGCATTCATATTCAAGTCCTTCCTTTTTCGGCGCTTGGATTCAAGTTACAAGTGCAACAGATGATAGCTCAGAGAATACCTCAAAAGGTGTTCTAAAAGCAAAGGTTTTACGAGGGCGATTATTGAGACTGTGCATGGCGAATGCGATCTGATCGTCTGTGACGGTCTTGAAGCTCTGCGCCTTTGGGAAGTATTGGCGCAGCAACCCATTCATGTTTTCATTGGCTCCGCGTTCCCAGGCGGAGTAAGGATGGGAAAAGAAAAATGTGGCTTGCAGTTGTTCAGCAATTTGCTGGTGTAGAGCAAATTCCTTGCCATTGTCTGAAGTGAGCGTATGGGTCTTAGCCATCAATGGTTGTAGCAAAACGAAGATGGCATCTTTCACGGCTTGCGCCGTCCGTTGATCAACTTTGCGGATGAGCTCCAGACGAGACTTGCGCTCGGTGAGAGTGACAATCGCCTGATGTTGCCCTTTTCCAATGATGGTGTCCACTTCCCAGTCACCCAAACGCTGGCGGCTGTTCACGATCTCGGGTCGTTTGTCTATGCTTACCCGGTTGGGGAGTGTTCCCCGCCGGTCATAGCAACCATAACGCTTGCGACGCTGCTTCTGACAACGCAGGTCAGAGTTGCAATGTGTCAACCCAATAGTTCCATGGCCTTTCTCGAGGCCGAGCTGGCGTCAGAGGCATAACCATGTGCACCGATCTTGTCGGCATATCCCTGGGTGATCGGGGCACCGCCCACGATAACCTTCACTTTCCCGTACAGACCAGCCTGCTTTAGGGCTTGGATAGTTGCTTCCATAGAGAGCATGGTTGTGGTCAACAGGGCTGACATGCCCACAAGTTCAGCACCCGTGTCTTTGACGGATTGCACGAATTTATCGGGCGAGACATCCACCCCCAGGTCAATCACCTGGAATCCAGCCCCTTCCATCATCATTCCGACCAGATTCTTTCCGATGTCATGCAGGTCGCCTTTCACCGTACCAAGGATAATCTTGCCGGCCGGCTTGACATCTTGCTCGACCAGCCGAGGACGCAGATGGGCCAAGCCGGCCTTCATCGCCCGGGCGCTGATCAACATTTCAGGTATATAGAGATCTCCACGCTCAAAGCGGACCCCAACCTCCGCCATAGCTGGAATCAGAGCATCCCGCAGAAGTTCTTCGGCCCCAACACCAGCTTTCAAAGCCTGAAGAACCAGTTGCTCAGTTTCAGGAGCGCTGCCATTGAGAATATTTTCGAATATTTCTTCTTTGATATTCATGTAGGTTCCTCCGTTAAACCACTTGTGTTGAATTGAAAGGATCGGTCAGAAACTTTCACCAAAGTATAGTGTCCCGGGTCGGAGGTGCTGGCGGCAAATCGCATCGTTCAGTTCAATCCCCAGACCAGGTGCGTCACAGAGTGTGATGTGGCCACTCTTTGGGAGCGGCAATTCGCTGGCGTGGTCGACACATACTTATAAGGATTGGTGACCATAAATGTTGTCTTATTATTGGATCGATTCGCTAATAATCGCTTGTGAACAACACATTACTCACATCGGAACTCGCTATTCAGTCAACCTAAACAGGCTGCCTGTTCCTGGTCAATCTATTTCCCTAATCGGATAAATCCCATCACTTATTACTACATCACGCATCGCAACCAGATTCGCCGGCGGTACATCATTTTGAATATTGTGAGCCGGAGCGACGATATAACCACCACCTGGTCCAAGAATTTTAATATACCGCCTGACCTCCGCTGCAACTTCTTCTGGGGTACCAAAAGGGAGTGTGTGTTGGATATCAATACCACCGTGAAATACCAATTGCCTCCCAAAATCTCTTTTCAAAGCCTCTGGCTCCATGCCCCTTGCTCTTGGCTGGATCGGATCTAAGACATCCAGGCCCAATTCTATCCATGAGGAGATAAAAGAACGGACATTCCCGCAGGAATGAAGCATTAATTTCCCGCCTCGGTTCTTCTGTGAAAGTTTCTCTTTAGCAAAACACCAAAGCCGTTTGAATCGGGGCATAACAAACTTGTCATACATTTTTTGAGAAATCATTGGTTTCATTTGGGTACCCAGATCATCACCGCTCAAGCGTAAAATATCTACTTGATCACCAACCTCTTCTAAACCCGTGTCTGCAAGTCCTATCGCGATCATACAGACATTATCGAGAATCGCGCACGCAATTTCAGGATTGAGTACCAGGTCCATCATCCACTGCTCCAGGCCGCGCAGATACCAGGCTTGTTCCCAAATCGGAGTTGTGAACTTGGCCATAATGGCTTTATCCGTCTCACGACGGATGAACTCAACTTGTTTGCGTAACCCGACCGTTCGTCCTGGGTCGTAGGGATCTGGCCAAGGATAATCATCGATGTCATTCAAAGTCGCATTGGCTAAGGGATGACTGACCATCTCAAAGTAATAACCGCCTAATCGCTTTACTTTCCGGTAACCAATCCCCCACTCATCCAAAATTACATCGTCATCTCTCTGATCTGCACGCCAATTTGTTGGGGCTCCCAGCTTAATGTAGCAAATGTCCACTTGCATGGCCTCGATCAGATCCAGGCTTGAGGATACAACAGTCCCCATATCCGTCTTTTTGTCAGGTTCTACCGGCAGCCCAAGGTGATCGCGCAAGCGGTGATAGATATCCGCAGTCAGATTTAGATTGAACGGTACCCGGTCCGGTTCCTGGTGGTTCAGGGTACGTAAGACGCGTTCTCGAGATGTTAAGGAAAGTTTATTCATTAAACGAGGAACTTGCCGTCATCAAAAACCTTTCGACCATCCAAATAAATCTGCCCTTCCTGTCGCAGGTCTTTGATAATATCCCAATGCAAAGCTGATTGATTAATTCCACCACATTCGGCATAGGCCCTACCCAAAGCGAGGTGGATCGTTCCCCCGATTTTCTCATCGTAGAGGATGTCGTAGCAGAAACGCTGGATGCCTGAGTTTGTGCCGATACCAAATTCTCCAATACGGCTGGCACCCTCGTCCATTTTCAACAGCATTTCCAACAGGTTTTGGTTACTTTTACTGGTAGCCTTAATAACATTCCCGCGCGAAAATTCTAGCCGGATACCTTCAACCTGCTGGCCAAAGTACACCCCGGGGAACTCAAAATAGACAGTTCCCTCAGCGCTATCATCAACTGGAGCAGTAAAGATCTCACCGTCAGGCATGTTTAAATGGCCATCAGCCACCTCATAGACGCGGCCTTTGGTCGAGAAACTCAGGTCCGTTTCTTTGCCAACGATGCGTACACTTTCTGCCGACTGGAAAACTTTTTGAAGTGCGTGGTATGACTTCGATTTCTTAGCCCAATCCTGCAAGGTGGCATTGAAGAAAAATTCCATCATAGCATCCAGGCTCATCCCAGCCTGCTGGGCTAGCGACTCATTCGGTACTCGGACCAAGACCCAACGGGTCAAGTCGTTCCGCATCGCTGATATCTTCCCCATGGCTTTTTTATGGGCAGACATTTTTTCGGGCGCTATACCGGTAAACTCGTGAGGGTTGCGGGCACCGCGCAAACCGATATATACATCCGCCCACTCCATACCATAAGCCTGCATATCTGTTACCCAATCGAGCTGCTCCTGGTTTCCATTGAGCATGAGATCCCGTTCCAAATAAGCCGATTGAAATTCTATGTACGGGAACGCACCAGCTTTGACTGCTTGAGCATATACTGCTCGAGCAAGCGGGAAAGTCTCAATCTCCATCATCGTAATGAATACCTTATCACCTTTCTTTGTATTGGTTGAGTAATTGATAAGGATTTCAGCCAGTTGGCTCCATAGTTTGTCAGTCATGTGTATTCCTTCCTTCACTTATTCAAGCATATTCTGAAATGAATCCGGGTTATCACACTGGAGTGGATCAGCCAGGTTTAGCAAATCGTGGTATTGAAACAATAAGAAACTCAATAAACACCAAACTCGAGAATTGTCTCAATCATCGCCATAATATTTTCTGGTGGTACGCCATCCTGGATGTTGTGAATCGGGGCTGCAACAAATCCCCCATCTGGCATTAGATCATCCAAACGCCGGCGAGTTTCTTCACGTACTTGCTCGGGAGTGCCGAAAGGCAGTACATGCTGGTTGTCACACACTCCACCCCAGAATGTTAATTCTTTGCCAAATGTTCGCTTCAACTCAGCGGTATCCGTTAGGCCTCTCGCATTCACTTGCACGGGATTGAATATATCTACACCGATATCGATGAAATCGGGCAAAAACACCCGAGTCGACCCACAACCATGATATAAAACGTAAGCCTCCGTACGCGCCTTGATCGTCTCGATCAACCGCTTTTGGTGAGGCTTTATGCGCTTACGGTAAACTTCTGGGGAGATCATTGGTCCCAACTGGGTGGCTATGTCATCACACACTGAAATTACCTGAATATACGGGCCGACCTTGTCGAGCATATTGCTATAAGCCGAGCACATGATATCCGTAATGCGTTCAATGAGTTCATCGGCAAACTTAGGCTCAAGCACCAGATCCATCAAGAAAGATTGCATTCCACGCAAATATTGAGGAAACTCAAATATGCCACCCCCGAATACACATCCAACCACTAGGCCAAAGGGGGTGTTTTCGTACATGAACCGGCTCTGTCTGTCTAACCCTTCCCACCGCGCCGGATCATTCGGGTCAGGCCAGGGGAACGCTTCTAATACCTCGTGTGTAGGCTCTTTTAGAGGGAATCCGGTCAGGTCAAAATAATGTCCATCCACTTTTGGCATGCGCAAGCCAATCTGCCATTCACTCATATAACTCAGGTAATCGTCTCCCTCAATAATCTTCATCTCCCATCCAGATCCACCATGCTCGCGAATCTGTCGGGTATCACCGTGGATCACATCATCCAAAAAAGAATCGTCTAGCTTCGGCAATTGTTCAACCATGTTGACGATCTCAACTTCACCAGGGTTACGCCCCAGGTACGCCATCAAATCTAAATATGCTCCCCGGCAAATGGAAGTGACATCCGTTCCTCCAAGGTCAATTGGTACGCGATCCGGCTCGCGATGGCTGAGCGAAGTCAGTAAACGTTCACGTGAAATCATATATAACCTCCTCCTCTTATTCGGGAAAAATCACAAAGCTCAGTATATTGGCCGGCTGGGCTCCAGCAATATCTCTGGCCGAGATGGTTCGCAATGGAATAATTCGTGACAGACGCGATCAAGCAGCAGCACTTTTTGTACACTTTCTTCTATGGTGTCCAATATATTCAGCCCATCGAAGAAGAGCATATATGGAATTTCATAGCAAGTTTCCTTGATTTCCAGCAAACGAGCGCGCATCTGTTCTTCTGTCGCCATCAGGACTTCAGAGACTGGGTGAAGCCGTTTCATAATGCATGATCCGGGTCTCTTGCCAAATAAATGGACAGCTGGTTCCAGAGCAGTCCATGGACCAACATCCATCATTCTGAGTTTAGGGATGCGGGCGATAAGCGGCAGCAGCTTGGTGACATTGGAACAACTATGCCAGTAATCGATCCCGCCGAAGGTTAATGAGAGATCGGTCTCATAAGGTAACACAAACTCTTTATATAGAGCCGGAGATATCATTGGCACACCGACTTCATCATTACCCATTATGAGCGGTTCCAGACCGGCTCGGCCTAAGAAATGGGCCCGATCCAACCACCACTCTTTCATACAATAAGTAGAGAAAGCCATCATCTCATGGACAAACGGCGGGTCATCCAGCATATCCATCGCCAGAATGGCAGGACCGCGCAAATGGAAAAGTAAGGAGAAAGGCCCGGTCAGCCAGGTTGTGAACTCAACCTGGAAATCTTCCGGTAAGAGTTCCCTCGCCTCTGTATACATCTTATGAACAAGTGGAGATAGCCCGGATGTATAAAAATTAGGTTTTTTTAAGTTGATGAAGCTGGCTTTGTCAGTGATGATCGGACCCTTGATCCAGGGTACAGCATCATCAGCATAAACAGGCCTCATCCCGAAAAGGCTGGGGGCAAAAAATCCGAGCTGATTAATTAAGATAGTCTTGCTGATACCTGCATCATGATGGAGATGATCATGATTCCAAACCAATTGTTCCAACGAAAAACAAACATATGTCCTGGCGTCCGTGAAGACGTCTTTCAGGCTGTACCCAAATAACCGTGCGTAAAAATTTGCATCTGGAGCAAAGACGAAGGGCGTTAATCCGATGCCAGCGACTGGATTGGGGTAGGCGAACATGCTGATATTCTGTGTGCCTGGATCAGTCCTATCCCATAGATCACCCCATGGTGGGACAGTTGATTCGTCCGCAATTTGCCTGACCTTATCTACCAGGTATTGGAGCTTGCCATTTAGAGACATCTTATTATTTTCTCCGTACTTTGATGTCGATATCTTGTAGTTCTTGTATTTTGCTGGCAGCTCTAATCACTCCTTGAACGATGCGCTTATAACCTGTGCAACGGCACAGGTTCCCTTCCAGCGCTTCATAAACATCATCCACCGTGGGTTGCTGATTGTGCTCCAGAAGCTCAACTGCAGACATGACAAAACCTGGCGTGCAGTAGCCACATTGTACACCGCCGGCTTCTGCCAGAGAAATTTGGACCGGATGGGGCGCTTCAACGGTACCTATCCCTTCAACGGTCCTGACTGAACAGCCATGCGCTTTCATGGCAGGAATCAGGCACGAATTTACGGCTTGACCATCCAGCAATATTGTACAAGCGCCGCATTCCCCCTCGCGACACCCGATCTTTGTACCGGTTAGCCCCAAGTCGTCCCGTAAAACATCTACCAGAGGTTTTAACCCATCCACTTCTAAAACAACAGGTTTCCCATTGACATTCATTTCCAGGGTTGGCATAAGCTACTCCTGTCCATTGATCTGGCGGTATAAGGTGTGTAGCCCGCGTCTCATTAACCCGCACACGACCTCTTTTCGATAGCGTGCCGATCCGCGTATATCGTCGATTGGAATACAACTCTCAGCAGCAAGCCGCGCAGCCTCCTCGATGCTATTCTCTTCCAGGGTATGATCTGTAAGGTAAGCCTCAACCTCAGGAACACGAATTACGGTCGGTGCTACTGCGCCCAGAGCAATACGAGCCTGGACGACTCTTCTATCCTCGACTTTTAGCATCAGTGCAACGTTCGCCACTGAAATCGCCATTGCTCTGCGCAGGCCCAATTTTTCATAAGCTGTATACCAACCAGGACCGGGGAATTCAAAGCTTACCTGCGTGACAATTTCGCTTGAGATGAGAGCAGTGCGCCGCACACCAAGCACAAATTCGTGAACAGGTAAACACCGCTGTCCCAGTGGTCCATCAATTCCCACCTGAGCTTCCAAACAATATAAAGACGGCAACGTGTCACCAGCAGGAGACGCATTGATAAGATTACCTGCCAGAGTGGCCACATTCCGGATTTGCCTTCCGCCAATGGTGCGGATGGCATTAGCCAGGAAAGGTACTCTTGTAAGGATCGGGTTTACCCCGAGCAGGCGGCTATAGGTTACGGCGCTACCGATTAAGATCCGTTTATCATCCACTTCCAACCGTTGGAGGGCGGGTATTCTGGTCAGGTCAATCAACAGGTGCGGACGAATATTTCCCTTCTCCAATAATAAATCTGTGCCCCCGGCAATAAAATGGGCGCCGTCGCCATACATTTGCTTCAGCTTGTAGGCTTCTTCTACAGTCTTGGGAAAGCAATATTCGACTGGGATATTCTCTGCGATCAACTGGCACCTCCTGTTGAAGATGTTCCGTCTGTCCATTGAAAGCGAGGCGCCATCCGTAAAGCATCACGGGTTTGGGTAAACATCTGGAAAAAGCGATCATAAAGCACAACTTCCTTATCGTCTGGTTCCTCCCTGGAAATTGGTTTAACCATAGCCTCACCTGCGGTACCGAGGTCCGGATAAAGGCCTGATCCAACAGCGGCAATCATCGCGTCGCCCAATGTAGAATCCCTTCCGGCGCTTATTATTGGGCGATCCAGAACATTTGCCATTATTTGACGCCATAACTTGCTCCTCGCGCCTCCACCTGTGATCCGAATTTCACCAATTTCGAGATTCAGTCGCGCAAATTCATCATATATCTCTCGCACTGCGAAAGATATTCCTTCCAAAACCGCACGCGCCAGCTCGCCCTGCCCATGTTCTAAACCGACTTGTACAAATCCACCCCGTAAATTCGGGTCTGCTTCTGGTGTGCCGCGGCCTGCCAGGTATGGGAGAAAGAGGACACCGCGGCTGCCTGAAGGAATTGTTGAAGCCTGTTCCAATAAACTATCATATGCGGGAGAGTTACGCGGTAAGCCGAATTGATCAGCCAGCCACTGCAAACTACCCGCTCCACTGCACGTGAATCCGCCGCAAATCCATAATTCGTCAACGAAAGGCCACGAGAACAAATGCCGAGACAAGATGATTGCGGGATCTACCCGATCTGGCACCACGACCCGGCAAGCGCCGTTGGTCGCCAGGGTGAGCACGCTGTCTCCCAAATGCACTGCGCCGCTACCCAATGTGGCGGCCGCCCCGTCGTTGACGCCAGTAAAGACCGGAATGCCGGCCTTCAATCCTACACGCTGAGCCAGTTCTTCTTTCAACCCTCCGGGCGATTCGGTTGCCATCAAAACCTGGGGTAACTTTTTTGTTGGCCAGCCGATATATTCAAATACAGGATCCCACCATGACCGAGACCCAGGCCCGCTGGAGGGGTCTGTCGCCGCATGCCCTGTCAGCCACTCTATCAAGAAACCCTTAATGTCGGTGAGCCGATCTACCTCGGTTCCAAGGTGGGGGGTCTCCTCCAACGCCCAGAGCACTTTAGCAGGAAAACCTGTCAGTGGTGGGCCGAGCCCGATCCAATTGGTCCCGACTTTTTCTATTAACAGTTGGCCTTGTTTCCGGCAACGCTCATCCTGCCAGGTTGGACATCGTCCGAGGGGTTCTCCATCTCGATTGACCATCACCAACCCAGGGCCAAAATTTGATATAGCAATACCAGCCACGTCAGCAGTGCGTGAATTAAGGGTTGAAGAGACTTCTGCCAACCCAAGTGCAATCGCAGCTTGCCAGTCGTTAGGATCTTGTTCATACCAGCCCACGCGTGGAAAGTACGTTTGGTAAGCGTGCACGGCCTCGGCTAATAAATGGCCTTGCAAATCATAACAAGCTACTTTGCCGTTCGTGGTCCCTAAATCGATGCCAATCAGCAATGGGTCAGCCATCATAACTCAATCCAACCTCTAAACCTCGAGCTCTTTGAGTGCTAATAGCACGCGTTCCGGAGTCGCGGGGAGTTGCGTAATGCGTACTCCGACTGCATCGAAAATAGCATTGGTAATCGCAGGTGCGATGGGAACCACCACAAGTTCCGCAAGGCCTTTGGCTCCTAAGTCACCCAACGGGGCTGATTCGTCCACAAAATCTGAGACTATATCCATGGGCACATCCCGAATGGTTGGGATCAGGTAAGTGGTAAATCCATCTGTTTCAGGCCAGCCCTGGCGCTGTTTGAATTCTTCGGTCAATGTATGCCCAAGTCCCATAGCCGCGCCCCCTTCAACCTGCATCTCAGCGCCGACGCGCCGTACGATCTTGCCAGCGTCGACAAAGGCTGAAATATGTATGACGGTCACTTCCCCGGTATCTGTATCAACTTCGACCTCAGCCTCGTAAGTTGCATAGCTAAATTGGTTCACCCCAAAGCCTTGCCCATTCTCGTCTAATGGCTCAGTCGGTGGCGCCTGGAACGTTCCCAATACTGACAAGGATAAACCGATGTGTTTACACTCCTCCACTACATCGGCCAAGCGTATCGAGGCTTCTTCAGGGGTATAGAACGAGCCATCTTTTATAGTCACAAGATCCGGCTGAGTTTCTAATATTTCAGATGCAGCCATCTTGAGTATCTTTGCAAGCTGTTTCGTGGCATTCAGGGTAGCATTACCCGTGAGGGCAGTCTGCCGTGAGGCTCCGGTCGCGCCTCCATCCGGTGTAACTCCGGTATCCGGGTCAAGAAATTCAATCTGGCTGGCAGGCACGCCTCCCAGTTCCTGCGATAGGATAACCGCCAGCGTTTCAGGAATACCCTCTCCAAGATCTGCCGCCGCCACGCCGATCCGGTAGCGAAGTTGTTCGGTCAACTCCAAGCGAACGGTCGAGATATCTGGATGTCCAAAGTGATAGTTGAAACCTTGCCAGGCGGATGCATATCCAACACCGCGTTTCTTCATTTTTGGACCTCAATTAATTCCAAGCCAACCAATTTAGCCGCTGATTCAATCGTATTTTCGAACCGGCAACCTGGGGCCAGCTTTCCTGTGATGATCGTATCGCCTTCACGCAGGGCGTTCATCCACCTCAATTTGAGAGGATGAATGTGTAAGAGCGAGGCAAGTATATCCATCTGAGACTCGGCGGCGAACTCTACTTGTGGTGTCCCCAGGCCCCGCATCCCGCTACCCACAATATTATTTGTATAGATCAAGCTCCCCCTCACTTGGGCATGGGGTATGCGATATGGGCCGGTTGCGTGGATACAGCAGAAATCAATAATCAATGGCGCCCAATGTACATAAGCCCCTGTATCACTCACAATATTCACCTCCGCTGCCGTGAGATGACCGCTTGACCGTGCCCCCAGCTTATGGTAGATACGCATCGGTGATCGCTTCGCGTGACCGGTTAACGATTGCCTCCGGGAATAATGTATCTTAACGGGCTTGCCGGTGGAATGTGCTAATAAAGCAGCGAAAAAACCGATTGGAACATGTTTCCCCCCAAACGATCCTCCCGGTGGGACCAATACAACCCGGAAGCGCTCTTCGGGCCAGCCAAAACCCAGGCTCATCCCCAGCCGGTCGCTGTAGATATCGTGCGACCCAAGCCAAACTGTCATGGTACCGTCATCCCCGGGGGCAGCAAGCGCCGCCTCTGTTTCCAAGTAAGCGTGATCAATCCAGGGGAAGACATAGACATTTTCGACGATGACATCCGCCTCAGCCATGCCAACCTTCACGTCCCCGTGTGTAATCTTGAATTCATAAGCAAGGTTACCACCAGGATGAACCTGCGGAGAACCAACGGTAAGGGCAGTATCAACATCGGACACAACCGGCAAAGGGGTCAAATCCAGCTCTATCGCACGTATAGCAGCTATTATGGCATCTTCATTTTCGGCTGCTATAAGAGCTAACACATCCATTACTGTCCGAGCTCGGTCCTCAGCCAGGAATGGCTGGTCAGCAATGGTCTTGATATCCTTATTGATGCCCGGAATGTCCTTCCAGGTTATTATGCTGCAAACACCCGGTAACTGCTGAGCTTTCTCAGTTCGGATGGCATTGATCTGGCAGTGCGGATAAGGGCTGAATAACGGTATACCAATAAGGGCGCCTGGAACCGTCATGTCACTGGGAAATTTGTTCTGGCCGCAGGCTTTCGCCAAGGAACTGCGATCGGCAATCGTCCCTTCTGCGGACAAATACGTCCCCGGCTGGCTCAGACAGAGATTGGTTATGTTACTGTCATTCAACTTGTTTTGCATTATGGGAGCTCCCTAATCTAAAGAGAGAGACCGGCTGCCTGAGCTGCGGCTTCTAGCGTCTCCACATACTTGCAGCCTGGAGGTAGCAAACGCCCAACAATCGTTTCATCTCCGTCGCGGAGAGCATTCATCCATCGTAACTTTATCGGATGTATACCAAGCTTTTCAGCCAGGATATCCATTTGCGATTCCATAGCGAATTCGACACCCGGTGTACCCCAACCGCGCATCGCTCCAGCAGTAATATTATTGGTATAAATAAGTTGCCCTTTCACATGAGCAGCCGGCATCCGGTAGGGGCCGGTTGCCTGGAGGCAGGCAAAACGCATAATACTCGGTCCCCAGTGAGCATATGCACCGGTATCGAGTAAAATGCTCACCTGGGCCGCGGCTAGGTGCCCGTCCTTATGCACTCCCAGTCGATGGTGTATTCGCTGGCTGTGACGCTTGGAATGCCCTCGCACCGACTCCCGCCGGTCGAATAAAAATCGGACTGGACGACCGGTTCGGTAGGCAAGCAACGCAGCCCATACGCCAATGAGATTATCATCTTTCCCCCCAAAGGAACCACCTGCCGGAGCCAGGATGATGCGAAAGCGTCGCTCCGGCCAACCGAAGGCGCGCGCCAGTGTAGCTCTCTCAGCGTAAAGATTATGGCAGCCGAGCCAGACTGTCAGGCTGCCATCCTCGCTGGGCGCGGCAAGCGCAGCTTCAGTCTCGAGGAATGCATGCTCTATCCAGGGGAAGTAGTAATCGTTCTCGACGATGATGTCGGCCGAGTCCATCACAGATTGTGCGTCACCATGTACGATTTGGAAATCCAAAAGAAGATTACTGGCATTGTGAAGCGGAGTAACTCCCGGTTTTAGGGCATCTTCAGGATCAAAAACCGCAGGAAGGGGAGTGAGATCGACATTGATCGCGGCCAGCGCGGCCTGGGCTGCTTCTTCAGTCTCTGCAGCAACAATGGCCAACGAATCCATTACTGTCCTGGCGCGCTCATCGACCAGGAATGGCTGGTCCTCGACTGCCTTTCCAAAAATATTCCCACCAGGAATATCGCGGGCAGTCAATACAGCATGGACACCGGGGATTGTGAGCGCCGTAAGTATATCAATATGGTTAATCCGGCAATGAGGATGTGGGCTCCGTAGTGCTTTGCCAATTAGCATACCTGGCAGTGAGAGATCGCTGGTATACATCATTTGGCCGCAGGCTTTGGCCAGAGGACTTTGTAAAGATACCTGGCCTTCTGGCATTACCCAATCACCGGATTGGCTAAGTGAGAGCTTATCAGTGTTCACCACAATTTTCCCATTGAAGCCACTCTGAAAGACGGTAGATTACCCACGCACTGCCCCGACCCCAAGACCGGAGACAATGTAGCGCTGTATATACAGGAATAAAACCAGCAATGGCAGGCTGGCGAGCATTCCGGTGGCTATTAAACCGGTGAAGTCAACGTTGTACTGGCCGATATTGGCAGCTATGGCGGTTGTGATGAGCTGTTTTTCCGGCGATCGGATAAAAGATACAGCAAAGAGATACTCGTTCCAGCTCAGCAAGAATATAAATGCAGCGGTTGCTGCCAGGCTGGGTGCCATTAACGGCACTAAGATGTGCAAAATCCCGCCAACCCGGGTTTCCCCATCCAGCCAGGCGGCTTCTTCCAACTCGATGGGAATCGCTTCAAAGGTGGTACGCAAATTCCAGATTGCGAACGGTAAATTCAACACGCCATTGGCAAGAATCAGAGGAATGAAAGAGTCATAGACTTTCAAATAGCCCGCCACCCGAAACAGCGAAATGGCCAACAGGACACCGGGAAAGAGACGGACCACCAACAATAAAATCTGAAAGAGTTTCTTTCCTGCAAACTGGAAACGCGAAAAGCCATAAGCAGCCAAACTGGCAATCAATATATCCAATACCGCCGCAGATGCTGCCACAACCGCACTGTTGCGAAAGGATCTCATAGTGGTTTCGTTAGAAAGCACTTTCTGGAAATTCACCATGGTTAGCTTGCTGGGAAGAATCCCCGCGTAGAAAGGGTCTCCAGGATCCCGAAAAGCTGAGATGACCATCCACAGAACTGGCAGTAACCACAAGAAAGTAATCACGCCAACGCTAATATAAGTCAGCCAGTTCAGAAATTTCTTACGATTTTTGCCTGGAGTGTACACGATGTGTCTCCTTACTCTTCGCGTTGCATCAACACAAGAACCGCGGCTGAGATTCCGATGCACAGAACCAGCAGCACCAAACCGATAGCACTCGCCGAGTTCCAATTCATGGTACCAAAAGCAATCCGATAGATATAAGTAGAGAGAACTTCCGTGCTTCTGACAGGCCCTCCTTGGGTAGTTACCCAAATGAGATCAAAATAGGCTGTAGTGGTTACGAGATCGAACAGGCTCAATGTAAGGACGAGATCCCGTACGTGGGGTATTGTAATATAGCGGATGCGCTGCAAAGTAGACGCTCCATCCACCTTGGCTGCATTATGCAGCTCCGGGTCCATCGATTGCAAGCCTGCCAGGATCATGAGCATGTAAAAGGGAGTAAATTGCCAGATATTGATTATGGTTAGCGAAAAAAGAGCAGTGCTGGGTCTGGAAAGGGGTGCAAATTCAGCCTGCGAGCCAAGCGCAGCCAGTATCTTGGCGATTGGGCTGATCAACGGATAAGCCCACAATTGGGCAATCATTGCTACTATGATCGGGCTAAGCGCCCAAGGTAATAGAATCAAGGCCCGGCATGCCCCGATGAACTTGCGGTTCAGATCTGTGTTAAACAAGACCGACAGGAAAAACCCGAGGACAATGTGCCCTAGGGAACTGAAAAATGAAAAATATAAGGTTTGTTTGAAAATTTTAAAGAAGAGTGGATCGCCAAAGATCTTGACGTAATTCTGTATGCCGATGAAAGAGTTTTCGCCAGTGCGCCTGTTTAAATCAAACAAGCTCAGACTTATCACCCGAAAGGTTGGGTAGATTGCCAATAGGGTAATTAATATTACGGCTGGAGCGACGAAAAAGTAGCCGGAGTTTAGGCGTTTTCGTTTCTTATGATGATGAATATTTGTTAAGGCGGTATTCATTTTGCTTGGCCTCTGGCCGAAGAGGAATACAAATCGTTAAATCTCCGGCGAGCCGGCCGGTAAGACTGGCTCGCCGGAATGGATAACCTGGGTTTCAGGCTGCTTTTATCGTGTCCAGGCAGCCCACCAATTATCGGATTGATATTTCTGCAAGGCCGAGTCCCACTCTGCCGCTGCTCCTGCAAGCGCGTCTTTGGGGGGCTTTTCCTGCAAATACGCCGACTGGATGTAGCTGCGCAAGATGCTCTCGAGGTTGGAGCTGTCGGGATAGTGAGCCAATGGATACATCTTTTGGTTCAGCATGGCGTAAGCAGTCACAGCCTGGTCAGGATCTTTCAGGAAGTCTGGATCCTGAAGAATGGTGACGTTGGGTGGAGTGAAATAAACCGCCTTGGTCCAGGCTCGCATGCTTTCGTCGGATACCATGAACTTGATGAACTCCCAGGCAGCTTGTGCATTCTTGGACTTCGGAGAGATACTGAAACCAGTCCCGCCGATCAAGGCACCGGTGGTCTTGTGAGTTGGCATTGGCGCGAGGCTAATATTCGCATTGGGATAGGTACTACGGATGATGCCAACCCACAGGTTGGCGTTCATCCACATCCCTACCTTGTCGGCAGCCAAGAGATCTATACAGGTATTGGCTGTGGCACTGGTAGTACCGGGAGGTACAACCTTTTCCTTATTGATCATGTCGGACAAAAATTGTAGAGCTTCTGCGCCGGCGTCCGTGTTGAAATCAGATAAGCCTTTGTCATTAATCATCTTACCTCCGGCCTCGAAGAGGAAGGGGTAAAAGGTGTAATCAGTGCCAGGATCTTCAGCCGAGCCCATGATGCAGAAACCATACTCCCCTTTCGCTGCATTCGTCATGGCTTTCGCATATTTTATGAAGTCTTCCCATTTCCAGTCGTTGGCTGGCATCTGAAGTCCGGCTTTGGCGAGCAAGTTCTTGTTAATTATGACCATGCTGGGAGCTACTCGCCACGGTACTCCATAGTATTTCCCAGCATATTCATGGAAGACCCAGCCATTCTCCGACAGGCCGTTGAACCATTCTTTGCCTTCCTTATCGATGAAGGGGGTTAGATCCAAAGCCAAGCCGTTGGTCGCAGCGCCCAAGGTGAAGTAGGACATATAAACATCTGGCGGTTCGCCCGCTTCAGTGGTGAGCACCAGCTTAGAGTAATTGTCCTCAGCAGGCACAGAGTCGACCGTGACGTGTATATCGGGGTGAGAAGAGTTGAATTGGTCAACAAGCTTAAGTTCCTCTGGGCTGCCCTCTGCCTGTCGCATGTAAACGATTTCCGCAACGGCACTCGCCTGTGTGGCAGGTGGCGCTTGGGTTGTGGGTGCTTGGGTTGTCGTTGGAGCCTTAGCACACGCGCCCAAAACCAACACAAGCACGGTGATTATGCCCAGTAGCCGAAAATATTTGGGGGTATTCATTGTTTTTTTCTCCTTAGCAAAACTTTGAATGTTCTAGGATGGGACCGATTTTAGGATATCTGCTTGAGCGTTTTCTCTTCTTTACAATAATATTTTTCTAGACCTCCTTTCCAAATCCTTTTGGGTGGTTTGAAATTCTATTCCGGTAGCATTTTGCCGATTACAGCTTCCGTGTACTCAAGCTTTGTTTATTGTTCAAGTCAGGCAAACGTGGTTTTATTCTTCTTGACCTGATCCCTGCCTTATAATTCGTTTTTAACCCAGGCAGGAAGTAGAGCACTCAATTTCTGGCTATGCCTCATCTGCGACATCACGCTAAAGCAAGCAGTCGGGTTCAACAGGCCGATCTCCGTGATAATGGCGGTAACCAGATGAGGAGGTGTTTCATCAAACAGAACTCCTACAACTTTGACAAGGTCAGAGTATTTTTGGTCGCCTAATACTTCATGTCGGCGGATCGAATCAACCCGGAAGGGAAGCCCAAGTAGAGTGCTCGAATCAAACTTCAGGGTATCTGCGGCAATATAAAATGGCACGCCATGAGCATGGGCAACAAGTGCGCTTGGGTACGTCCCCACCTTACAGAGTGCAAAACCATGGGAAGATATCGCATCGGCGCCCACAAATACAACATCGCATTGGGGGATGAGTTCGCCAATACAGGCATCAATGCTGACGGCAACGGGAATATCATATTTCTGCATCTCGGTTATCGTCAATAAACCTTCATTCGCCGGCCGAGATTCGGTCACGACGACGTTGAACGATTTCCCTTTTGACTTCGCATGGCGTAGGATGCGCCACACCGTCGAACTCATACTGTACATAAAAACAGTGTCGCCATCCCGGATCTTCTCGGCGCCGTATTGCGCAACTTTATCAAGAGCGCCCTCGATAGATTTGGAAAAATCGTCGGCTGCCTGTTTCACAGCAGATTTGATTTCAGGTATTGAGGATCCTTGATTAAACGCCTCCTCCATAGCTCCCAACACACAGTGCATAGCATTGATCGGCGGGGCCAAGGATTGCATTACGCGCATAATATCTACCACTGCTTTCTCAACTTCTGAGATGAAGGCATTTGTATCTTCGGCCTGGCTATCTTTAATCAGGGAAACAAGCGCGGCTACCACTTCTTTAGCTGTGTCGGCCGCGCCTCCGATCACATCAGTCCTGATTCGTTCAACAACAGTCTTGATAACAGGATGGTTAGACATTATTCTTATCCTTTAGAATGAATTTTTCAACCTTTTGGTAGGTCGAGTTCTGTAACTTGGCACCCAGCCTTTTGCTAAATCGCATACTGCCAAACAATGTGTAACAGTCTTTGGGATTGAGTATTCCCCTCTCGGTAATAATCGCATCGATCAACTCAGGCGGGGTTTGATCAAACAGGTGTCCCGCGACTTTAGCTCCCTCGCCATGCCTTTGAGCGAATACATCAGTCGTTTGTACTGGATCTTTATCCAGAGAAAAGCCAACCAGCGAAGTAAGATCAAATTTCATAGTGTCTACCACCACGTACACCGGGACACGATGTGTGTGAGCAACCAGGGCTGCAGGATAAGTTCCCACTTTACACACCGCACTACCATTAGCCATCACTCCTTCGGCTCCCACCATCATGATGTCCGCGCATGGCACCAACTTTCCAATGGACGCATCTACGCTGAGTTCTACGCAAATCCCCGCCTGGGCAAGCTGCGCGGCAGTCATCAGGCCATCATAATTTGGCCTGGATTCTGTGACCAAGACTTTAAAAGTTTTCCCTTGCCGGACCGCAGCTCTAAATGTGATGATAATTGTCTCGCTTAGCGTAAAAGTAAAGACCGTTGATCCTTCTCGAATAAGTGCGGAGGCAAGCGAGGCGATTCTTTCTCTGGCATTTTCGGACCACGCCCGGTAGTTCTCCGCGTCTTCGTTGATTACAGCTTTCAACTCATTGACGGTCTTCCCATTTGCTTGCGCCTCCTCGATCCTGGACATAACCAGATGGATCACGTTGAGAGGAGGTGCATACGGGGGCAGAACCACAAGCAATGCATCGATAGCGCCTTCAACTTCCGAGCAAAGCGCCTGAGCGTCGGTCGCATGGCTGTCTGCCACTAACGCCGCGAGGGCTTGCATCACCTCTCGCCCGCTGCGAGCGGCGTGCAGCTCCTTATTCCGTAGTTTCTCAGCGATGTGGCAAACCGCCGGATAATTACTCATGGAAAATCTCAACTTCGCTTCTTGGAACGAATTTCTTCATTAAGGAGTTGCGAATCGGACTTTCTGGACCTGCGCCATAAAGCGCGCTACCTGAGCGGGATCAACCGGATTCCACGTGTAACCATCGACTTTAAGACTGGAACCGACAATGACCCCATCGGCAACACTGAGAAAGTCAGCGATGTTTTCCTCATTGGCGCCGGTGTTAACAAACACCGGTACATCTTTAATGGCTTCTTTGATATTCACTAATGATTCAATATCCGGTTCGCTCCCTGCCATAGGTCCGGAAACCAGAATGACATCGGGCAGACAAGAAACCACGACACTTTTTGCCCTTTGAGCAACAGTGCGCGTTCCCAAGGTTGAGGCAAACTCGGGTACGATATTGAAGAATACCCGCACCTTTGATGCGCCGATTTGGCGTCGAAAACGGAGGACATCACCCGCATTCGGGGCCCATTGACCCATATCAGATTCATACAGCCCGGTAAACACCTCCCTGACAAAGGATGCGCCCGTTGCATGAGCGATAGCCATGGCAGCCATCGGGTCCCACAAAAAGTCAACTCCAAATGGAACTGTCTTCGGAGAGAGCTCTGTAACAACCCGTGTCATGGCAGCAATTTGTTCAATACCCGCCTTTAACACGTATGGTCGATCATCCTCATTACAGAACATGATCGCATCAACACCCTCACGCACCAGGTGGTCGACATCTGGACGAACCCGCTCAATCAGATATTCCACTCCACACTTCTCGTCATACCGAGGAGTACCGGGTAGAGCAGGCACATGAGCCATTGCGATCACCGGTTTTTGAGTTTTGAAGTGTTCTTGTACCCATGAACTCATAGATGCTTACTCCTTGATAGTTAAATATTTTTTATTCAGCGATCAAAACCTGGATACCTGCTTGACGTAGTGACTGGACCATTGATTTCGAGGCGCTAGAATCAGTGACAATGGTATCCACCTTGGACAATGGACAGACCATCGTAAAAGTTATCCGCCCAAGCTTGCTTGAGTCGGCGACGACAATGATTTGGTGTGCACTCTGGACGAGTGAACGTTTTACTATACTGTCCTCTAAGTTGTATTCAGTCAATCCTTCCTCCAGGCTGATACCGCCAATCCCGATAAATGCTTTATCTACATGAATCTCGGCGTAAGTTTGTTCAGGTATATGCCCTATCATGGAAAGCTCCCCAGGTCGAACTATTCCACCTGCAAGGATCAACCGGATATCCGTACCAATCGAATAATTTAATATTAGCTCGTAAGCGATTGGCACGCTCGCCGTTACGATCGTGAGGTTATGCTTATCTTTCAGGGCGCGGGCGATTTCTAGCGTGGTCGTGCCGACATCGAGTGCAATGCTGTCACCACTCGCAATCAATTCCGTAGCTTTCAAACCGATTGCCTTTTTTGCCTCCGCGTTACTTTGTGATCGAGATTGGTATGGGGGCTCAAAGGAGCGACCAAACGCGCTTACCGCGCCTCCATGAACACGGCGCACGTTACCCGCTCGAACGAGTTCCTGTAAGTCACGACGTGCCGTCATCTCCGAAACGTTAAAACGGACCCGTATTTCGTCAACCGTAATCTTCCCCACCTTTAGTAGGATTGCCGAAATTTCATTGAGACGCTCTGCTTGAATCAAGAACTCCCTCCGCTGTTATCTATGTTCTTTTATTAACAGATATATATAGGAAAAATGATTGTTTCACCATTATCGAACAAAAGCGACGTGACTTCAAGTGTCAAATGTCATATTATTGAACGTGCAATTTGTCAGGCCTGAGCCACCAGCGTTTCGCCGTTGGCTCGGTTCAGGTTTGCTGTTAGCCCAAATCAGGTCGTAATAAATCACGTATCCACACCTTGATCCATTGTTTGGCAGATTCCAGACGTGTGCTGGCTGTCCGAAGGCGTGAGCCGAGTCAGCACCGACGCCAACTGCGAAGCGTCCCCGAAGCATAGCGAAGGGGAAGGCGAACCCTCGCAAGAGGCTTGTCACGATTTTTTTTTGAAGAAATAAGACATCCCCCGTCCGAATTGGGCGGGGGATGTGGTGGTCCAGGTGGGGACGGGTTAGGGCGCGGGCGTCTCGGGCTGGGCCGGCAGTCCGATAATGATGGTATCCACGCCGCGCCCGGCTACGGTCTTGCGGACGGCGCGCAAGGTCACGTGCTTGCCATAGGATGCGGCGATCTCGTCGCCGAAGTTCTTGCGCAGGAAATCCTGGTTGGTGCTGGTCAG
>Ga0265292_1001304_pt1 | contig 22674 bp, 25 predicted proteins | sample Munlanlewell296A_FD_189080 | JGI IMG/M metagenome (GOLD analysis project Ga0265292, IMG submission 189080) | Leachate microbial communities from a municipal landfill in Southern Ontario, Canada - Leachate well 296A | ecosystem: Engineered > Solid waste > Landfill > Unclassified | place: Canada... | reverse complement strand
GGTGTGATTTCTGAAAAGCCTCCTTGATCTGATCGGCCGTGATAAACCTCCCCCTTACTCCCCCTCCTTCAAAAGGAGGGGGAACTTTTTCTTCTCCCTCTCCTTTTTTCCCATTATCTCCCCCTGCCCGAGGGGGAGTGCCCGAAGGGCGAGGGGGTGGGAGGGGTGAGGTTGCCGTAGCCGCATATTCCAGCACGTTCAAGGCCACCCTGGCATCACCATTAGCCATCTCGGTCAATATTTTCTTCGCCGTTTTTTCTATTTTAATTTTCAAACCGCCCAAACCGACTTCTTTATCCTTAAGCGCCCGGTCCAAAATTTTCTCAATATCTTCTACACCAAGTCGCGTCAGCACAAAGACACGGCAACGGGAAAGAAGCGCTCCGCGAACCTCAAAACTTGGATTTTCGGTGGTCGCGCCGATTAGAATCACCGTGCCTCTTTCAATGTGCGGCAGAAGTGCGTCTTGCTGGGCCTTATTCCAGCGATGAATCTCATCAATGAATAAAATAGTATTTTTGCCCAACCGTTTGTTCCCTTCTGCCCGTTCAATAATCTCGCGCAATTCCTTAACCCCGCTTGTTACCGCGGAAATCCGTATAAACTCGGATTTAGTCTGCTTGGCAATAATAAAGGCAAGCGTAGTCTTGCCCGACCCGGGCGGCCCCCAAAAAATCATTGAAGGCAGGCTATCGCCTAGAATCGCCTGCCGCAAGAGTTTCCCTTCGCCGACCACTTCGGCCTGGCCGAAAAAACCGGCAAATCCTGCCGGCCTCATCCGATCGGCTAAGGGCGTTGAAGCTATTTTTACCATTCTCAAAATTTAGCAAGTCAAATTTGATCTTTTTAATCGTTCTTCCCTGCATTCCTTTTTTATTTTTTATTTTCTACTGCATCTCCCCCGAGTCGCCGCTCGCGCTGATTATACTCGTTGATGACTGCCACCGCGTCGAGCTCTTCAAAATCCGGCCAATATTTTTTCATAAAAAAAAGCTCGCTATAGGCCGCCTGCCAAAGAAAAAAGTTGGAAGTGCGCTGTTCACCGGAGGTCCGTACGATTATATCCGGATCAGACAAGTCCGGCTGATAAAAATATTTCTTGAGCATGCCCTCGTGAATTTGCTCGACCGTTACATTATTACTGATAATCTTTCTGATGGCATCAATTATTTCCGACCGCCCGCCATAATTCAGACAGATGTTAAAAATTCCGTCTTTAAAATGTTTGGTTTGATTCATCACTTCCTGGCATGCTTCGGGCAAATCGCCGGGCAGTTCCGCCAAGCGGCCGCTGAATAAAACCTGGGTTTTCTTGTCTTTGGCTACTTCCAATATATCATCCAAACCTTGACGAATCAGCTTCATCAAAAAATTTACCTCCTCGGGCGTGCGCTGCCAATTCTCGGTAGAAAAAGCAAAAACCGAAATAATCTTTACGCCGCGAGAAAAAAACCAGGACGGCACAACTTTTAATTTGCGGAAACCTTTGTTGTGTCCCTCAAAAGTCGGCAAATTCCTTTCTTTAGCCCAACGACGATTGCCGTCTATGATGATGCCGACATGATGGGGGATTTTCTTTTCTTTTGTATCTTTTTCCATGGTGTATTTAACGTAAAACTATGATTCGCGCGAATAAAAACGTCCGTTTATCGCGAATACTTGCGAATTAAATACGAATAATAACGAATAATAATTCGAATCTATTCGTTATTCATTCGCGCTTCATTCGCGATGAAATTTTTACTAATTTTACCTTCTCCCCCGCGCCACTGATAATTTTAATTTTATCTTTACTTACTAACAACTCTTTTGCTAGGTATCTAATTAATTCCTCATTCGCCTTGCCCTTTTCGGGTGGCGCGGCCACATCTATTTTGATTGTTTGCCCTTCTTCCGTATCTAAACTGCCCCTCACGGCCGTTTTCGCCGCACCCGGCCGCACTTTAATCCGCAAATACGCCTCACCGAGCCGCAAAATATCCGAATTGATCTGATCCAATATAAAATCCATTATAACAGTATAATAAGAAATTGATAAAATGAAAAGACCCACCAAGCTACAGCGGGTCTAAGACAACATTTTCGATACATTTTTCCGATAATGCCGATTGTTTGCCTTCTTTTTTGCCGACGTTGACTGCCTCTGTTTTCCAAGCCTTTTCTCGCTCTTTGTATTCTTTGCGTTCCACCTGACCGATAATAAATCCGCGATACATCTCCTTGGCGAGCCAGCCGGTCAGAACCAGAAGATAGGCTGCCGCAGCAACCTCGATAAAACCCATCAGAACCAGAAGATAGACTGCCACAGTAAAAATCATAAGACTATCAAGCCTTTTCTCTTTATCCATGAGCTGCCTCCCCTTTTTCCGGTTCATCCGATTAAAGAGAGTTGCACAAAAAAATTATATTATAAAGACCGTAAATTTCAGCCTTACTTATTATCATTATAGCAAATTTTGCGAATATTAAAAAGGCCGACGAGAATTTCGTCGGCCCGATGTCATACCTTATAACCACTTCAGCGACTCAACCTGATGAGAAAAGCCCGAATGTTCTCAAGCGGCCATGCTAATGGCATTTCTCCTCTGGCACGAAATCGGCACCTGATCATTTGGATAAAAGTATTGTTTTTCGCTGCTTGTAACGCGGTTTCTTCTTCGGGTGAGCTGTACGTCAGTTCGAATTTCTGTATGGCCATGGCCACCTCCCCGCAAGCCGTTTAAAAAACGCCCGCGTGCTCTCGAATACCGCCCAAGGCGTCTCCAGATTACGCGCTGCCATCCAAGGCGCTTCCATCTGCTCCAGTAATTCGAGCACTTTTTTTTCCGTTTCGCTGGCATAAGTCAGATGGACAACCTGGTTTCTCATCTGTTATTCCCCCTTTCCTTTTTTTAAAACCTTTTGGGTGGATTTTTGCCTAACATCAGATTGTATGTCCGGTTAAACCATCGACAACCGTCTATCAACGCACATTGGAGCAGATACAAGGGCGTTTGCCGAATGCTTGTTCCCGAAAGTATTATTCGCGGTTTTTTGGCTGATCCAGATGGTCTCTTCGAATATTTTGCCAAAAATATATCCAGCATTTTCAATGAACACCTCCTATTATAATTTTATAATTACTGGCTGATTTTCCAGAAAAATCTGGAAAAGATATTGGTCGGGGTGCTGGGAATTGAACCCAGTCTACCCCAGTAGCAAAGCTTCGCTTGCTACGGGGCAGGCACGAACCTTCACCCTGTTAAATCCTTTGTCGGGCTACCCAGAATTGAACTGGGATTACACGCACCCGAAGCGTGCGTAATAGCCTTTATACCATAGCCCGAGACAAAATTTAACGGGGCAGGTCGTGCGTACTACCGGTATACGACACCCCGTCTATACATGATAAATCTACTTTAAGAACAATTACTTTTAAATCAACGCTTGCCCTGAGCCTGCCGAAGGGACTGCCGGCATACGACACCCCGTTATGAAAATATTGAGAAGCTTAATCAAGCGTATCCAAAAGCTTGGATAAGATGAAATTTATGGCCGAGAGAATTATGCCAAAAATAAGAGCCGTCAAAAATCCATCCACCTCAAAGCCCTTTACAATGGATGACGCGAGCAAAATCAAGAGCGCGTTAATCACGAAGGTAAACAGGCCGAGCGTTAAAATATTTACCGGTAAAGTGACTAAAATCAAAATCGGCTTGATGATTAAATTGATTAACCCCAAAACTACCGCCAAAATCAACGCGGTCTTCAGCCCGTCAACCGTCACCCCCGGGATAAAATAAGCGGCCGCCAAAATTGAGGCAGCCATCACTAGCCATTTGATAATTAATCTCATAATCGTAAATTTAGCTTAATTATAATAATAAATCAAGGCCAAGTCAGAAAGAAAAGCGGCTCGAGGTTCGAGCCGCCTAATGATCATAAAAACTTACCGGCGCGATGTCGTAAACATCTATCCATGAGCCTTGAGTAGAGGAAAGCGAAATGAAATAACCCTCCGCTTTCGCCCTTTTTAGCGTGATATCAAGCCAGATGTTTTCCTCACTTAAGAGATAGGCAAGTAGCTTGTCGCTTGCGGCGAGTTCAATCGGAGTCGAAAGCACAATCCGGCAATGGTCGTCCTCTGAATCCGGCACCTCCAACAGCAGACACTGGATTCTGATCTTCTCTTCTTTCTGGTAATATTTAAGCGAAGTCACCTCGCCACTGTGCGGTTCGTCATCCTTGAAGTTGAAAATATTGGTTTCGATCAAACGACCGACATACTTCTTACAAAGAGCCTGATTGATTTTCACAGAATCCTGCTGTTCCATTTTCCGGCCCCCCCCTTTCCGATTTTTTTTAAAAAATCGAGAGATTTAAAAAATCGAGAGAACCGAACATGACCCTGCATTCATTCTACCACCAAATAAACAAAAAGAAAACGATTCCGTAAAATCGTAAGATGTGGACCTACCGGGAATCGAACCCGGACCTCGGCAATGCGAATGCCGCGTAATACCATTTTACTATAGGCCCCCGAAAATTTAACGGGGTAAAAATGCGGTGTCCCGCCCGCCACGCTTCGCTTGGCGATGCGGGCGGGTCTACCACTATACCATAGGCCCATCACTCAAATAAAAACTAATAATAATTTAATATTTTAATTTAGTAAAGAGAAAAAATATTACTTCACCCAAAACTCCTCTTTTAATTCCTGGTCATCCTCCATCTTTTTTTCCTCAATTTTTTCTTTAGCTTTTGCCCGTAGTTGGTTTATATCAAGCTGATCAAGTTCTTTGCTTTTTTTTGTCAGATATTCCTTGGTGTTCAATTTGGGTTCTTCAATCACTTCGGAAAGCAGTACATCCAGAATCGCGCCGATTTTCGGGCCGGGCGCTAGCTTGAGTTCGTCCATCAAATCCGTGCCGTTGATTTTTAGCATTTTTACCGAAACCGGATCGGTCTGCACCCGTTTTAGCATATACTCCAGATGGCGCAATTTATACGGCTTGGCCTTGGGTACGCCTGAACCGAGCCGGTCGCCGACGCGAATCTTTATCAAATCCTCCAAATTTTCCTTGCCAACCTTGGCAATCAACCTGCGCACCGCCGCCGCCGTCACCTCGTCCACGTTATAATAGAACATATGATTGCGGATGAGCGTAGTGACTTTTTCCGTGTCAGCGGTGGAAAATTTCAGCCGCGACATAATTTTACCCGCCACGCGCGCGCCGACCGCGTCGTGATTATAAAAAGTGGCATCGCCGCCGATTATCCGCTTGGTCTGCGGTTTGGCAATGTCATGGAGCAGCGCGGCGAAACGAACCCGCCAATCTTTTGACGGACAAAACTTAAGCGATAAAACGGAATGCTTAAAAACAGTATGGGTGTGGTGCTTGTTTTGGGCCACGCCGACCCCTCGTTCCAGCTCCGGCAAAATATATTGCAGTAATTTTGTTTGTTGTAATAATTCAATCCCCTCGCTCGGACTGGGCGAGGCAAGAATTTTGACCAGCTCATCGTGGATGCGCTCGCCGGAGATAAACTTTATCCCGCCGGCCAGCTTGACAATCGCCCGCTCGGTTTTCGGCTCAATCGCAAACCCCAGTTCAACCGAAAAACGAATTGCTCGGAGCATACGCAGGGCGTCTTCCTTGAATCTATCGCTCGGCTCGCCGACCGCGCGGATGATTTTTTTTGTCAGATCTTTCTGCCCGCCGAATAAATCAATTAAGGACATTTGACATTTGACATTTGACATTTGATTACCCGAATTTATGTCAATGGTCAATTGTTTTTGGTCAATTGTCCTGCCCAGAGCCATCGCATTAATCGTAAAATCACGACGCTCCAAATCTTTATCTAATTCATCCTCAAAACGAATCTCATCCGGATGACGCCGGTCTGAATAGCCCTGTTCACTCCGATAGGTTGTTATCTCAACCACCGCTTCCGTTTCACCGACGTCGTTTTTCACCGGCACTAAAACCGTACCAAAAACATTTTCATATTTACCGCCTGGAAATACTTTAAGGATCTCTTCCGGCCGCGCCTTGGTCGTCACATCCCAGTCTTTCGGCTCACGTTTTAGCAGCACGTCGCGCACGCAACCGCCGACCGCGAAAGCTTCATGACCGGCGGTCTCTAAGTCAGAAATAATTTTTATTATGAAATTCGGAAGGTTAAACATAGTTTAATTATAGCACGTAATATTAATTTATTGGCAAATTAAACCGCTTGCGGCCATCAAAAAAGCTTAGCCTACAGAACGACTGAAGCGCCACAATTGATTAGCCGGGGGGTACGTGCTATGCTAAAAAAATGCAAATATTTACACTTAAACATAGCAACAAAAAAATAATTTTGGCCTTGGGCGCTGAGTCGGCCGGAAACTTTTCCGTTCAAGCAAGGGGAAAAATCTATTTTTCGGAGGATTTCGGTGACTTGTTGGTTGACAAAAATTTTCAAAACTATCAGAGCAAACTCAATCATTTCCTTAAATCAAATAAAGTCAAACCAGAGATAATTTTAACCGACCTCCACCCGCTATACCGTACCACCGAACTGGGGGTAAGACTTAGCCAAAAATATGCCGCTAAACAGCTTCAAATCCAACATCACTTGGCGCACATTTTCGGCGCGGTGGGTGAGGCGCTACTCGCTCAAACGGCTGAGATTGCCGACAGCTTTTTCGGACTGGCTTGCGATGGCACCGGCTATGGCTTGGATGATAAAATTTGGGGTGGCGAGGTCTTTAAATTTACCGCTAACCGCTCAAAAATTATCAAAGTCGAACGAATTGGCCAACTGGAAAACCAAACGATGGTCGGCGCCGACCTGGCCGTAAAAGAACCGGCCAGAATGCTGCTTGGAATTTTAGCAAAATTTTTAGAAAAAAAACAGGTTTATAATTATTTAAAAAAATATTATAGTGCCATTGAATTTGCAGTCTTATATAATCAACTTAGATCCGGTTTTAATACCGCTGAAACTTCCAGCACCGGCAGAATCCTAGACGCTGTCTCGCTACTGTTGGGCTTTACCGGTAATGAAAGAAAATTCAAGCACCAGCCGACGCGCCTGCTGGAAATAAATTCAACCGTCGCTTACGAAAATATATTGCCGCAGTTGCTCCATGATAAAAATGAAAAAAAATACATCTTATTGACTACGCCTTTGTTTAAATATTTGATAAAAAACCTGCAACTGGATAAAAAACGACTGGCCGCAACTGCACAAACATACCTGGCACGCGGATTTTATGGAATTATTAAAAAAAATAAAAAAGCCGGAACGCCGTTTTATTTAGGCGGCGGACTGTCGGCTAATAAAATAATTTCCGCTTATTTCTCTGCCCGTGGCGCGAGCACCAATAAAAAAATACCCGCTGGAGACGCGGGGCTTTCTTTCGGACAACTTGTTTATTATCTCTTTTCTTAAATTGAGACCGTTGATTAATTCAACGGGCTCAAATTATTAATCATCCGTCGTAGCTCTGTTAGCAAATTCTTGGAATTAACTTGCCTCGAGGCATTTCGATTGATCTCAAACCACCCAATTCCGTTTGCAAAAACACTCCCCTGCCCTTTTCGACACGACCGATGATGTTTGCCCGCCGATTGACTTTTTTTAATTTTCCAATCACTGGTTTGACGTGTCGCGGCGCGACCGCGGCAATAAACCGGCCTTCCGAAGCGAAGGAAAAAATATCAATTCCCAAGAGTTCGGACAATGCCTTTGTCTCTTTTTTATATGGCAGATATTTTTCTTCCAGAATTATTTTTACCTTTGATTTATCCGCAATTTCTACGATATTCGCCGCCAAGCCACCTCGTGTCGGATCCTTGCAGGCCTTTAAGTATCTGCCAACCGCCTCTAATTCTTGACACAGGGGCCGGGAATCGCTTTTTATCCGGGTTTTATAAGCGAAGCGTTTTGACAGCAGGGCGACGGTATGTTCTCCCAAATCGCCGGAAGTGATAATCAAATCACCGACTTGCGCGCCGGCGTTACTGATTATTTTTTCGGCCAAACCGATGCCGGCAGTAGTGATAATAATTTTATCCAGTTTACCCTTATCCATCACCTTGGTGTCGCCGGTTACGATCGGTACCCGCGCAACTCTGGACATCTGATCGATTGATTTCATAATTTTAAACAAATCTCCTCGCGGAAAACCCTCCTCTATTACCATACTCAAAGACAGGCCCAAAGGCTTAGCGCCCATCACCGCCAAATCATTGATCGTGCCGCACACCGCGATTTTGCCGATATCGCCGCCCGGAAAAAACAGCGGATCAACGATAAAAGCGTCGGTGGTAAAAACCAAATTGTCTTTCCCGAGCGGATACACGGCCGCATCGTCTTCTAGATGCTGCCAGCCGGTTTTGACTGACAAAAATTTTCTCAATTGCCGGATCAGCAGCCAGGATTTATAGCCACCGCCGCCGTCTTCCAAATCGATTGTTAAATCTACCCGATTTTTCATAATTTATCTTGATAGCGATACTCTAAATTACAAGCGCCTTCAACCGAGACCATACATGGACCAAAAGGATTTTCCGGACTGCAGACACGCCTGAATAAAGGACAGGCGTCGGGCTGGCTTAACCCGCGGATGATCTCGCTACAGCGGCAAGCTTTCACTTGATTATGTTCTTTGAAAACGAACTTTTTCAAAATATTTTTGTACTTATAACGCGCGTCTTGATTTTTATACTTGCTTTTGATCGCGAGACCCGAACCGGGGATTTTGCCAAAACCCCGCCACAGTCCGTCGGTAATCTTAAATACCTCAAAAATCAAGTTACGCGCCGCCGGGTTGCCATCCGGCTTGACCGAGCGCAGATATTCATTTTCCACCTCTGACCGACCCTCCGCCAATTGTTTAAGCAGCAGATAAATACCGACTAAAACATCCTCTTCGGTGAAACCGGTAATGACCTGCGGAACTTTTAATTTTTTATATGGCGCGATGCCGATGATGGTTGAAACATGTCCGGGATTGATAAAACCGTCAATTTTTACCTCGCCCATTTCCAAGAGCGCTGTCATGGCCGGTAAAAACAGCTTATGCGTAGAAAAAACGGTCAAACCTTTTTTAATAGCGTAGGCGGTCATCGGAGCGGTGGTGTCAAAACCTAAACCGAAAAAAACCAAGTCCGGCAATGTTTTTTTTAGGGTTAACGCTTCTTCAATCGAATATACCGCAAAAACCTTCGCCCCTTCTTTTTTCGCCTCCTCCAGACTGCCGTAAAGCCCTGGTACGCGCAAAACGTCGCCATAGCTCGCAACGGGTATGCCGGCGCGTGCCAAAAAAACGATTAAATCAATATCCTCTTGCGCCGTCACGCAGACCGGACAACCCGGACCGGTGGTCAATTTAACATTTGCCGGCAGCAAACCGCGGATGCCATAGCGCCAGATCGCCTGCGTATGGCTGCCGCACACTTCCATCAATTTAACCTCCCTCCCTAATTTGACAGCCAAAAGATTAATTTCTTTTAAAATTTTTTCTTTTCTCTTATCCCTCATTTTGTTGATAAAATTTAATCGCGTCCCAGGCTTCCTCGTCGGTTAATTTTTGGATGGCAAAACCGGCATGCACGATCACAAAATCGCCCACTTGAACTTTGGTCAAAGAAACGTTCGCTTCTTTGATAATGCCGCCATAATCAACGACGGCCTGATCGCCTTTGATGGAAATAATTTTACCCGGAAAAGCCAAACACATGGAATTTTAATTTAAGATAATTTATGTTAAGCTGGAGGAAGCTTTTGCATTATAACGTATACAGATTCATATGACAATTTATCTGTGCGGCAATCCGTTGCTGCCTTTTGACAGTTTGCCGCTTAAACTAAAACCGAAGTTAGAAAAGGCTTTCCCCCAAATTGATTTCATAGAATTAGATCCGAACGAAAATCTTAAGCCGGAAAATAAAGAACTGATTATCATTGATACAGTTGAGGGCATTGATGAGGTGATGGTGATTGATGACATCGATAAAATAAAAACAGAGAAAATCTATTCCCTGCATGATTTTGATTTGGGCTACAATTTAAAACTTTTACAAAAGCTTGGCGAGCTGGAGAGTGTAAAAATTATCGGCGTACCGATGGAGGGAGATGAGGAGAAAATATTAATTCAAATAATCAATCTGCTCATTTCTCCGAAGTGATAAAACGAATGGTGGCACCGTTACTTTTCAACTTCAATAGAAAATCCTACTTCATCTAACGCCTTAACAGCCACCTCATAAACTTCTTCACGAACTAGAATATAATCTTTTGAGAAAGTCGAAACAACAAGAACATTCAAATCTTTATCTGCTATGGTTTTGGTAACTTTGGCGAGAAAGCCTTTGGCGAGAAACGGAGATGATATTTTGATTTCGATTAGCTTAAACCATTTTACATCCTTTTCATATATTGTTTTGGTAACATTTTTCTCTTCGGTTACGATAGTAACTTCGTCTTCGTCTTTTGAGACAAAAAAATGGCTATTGATTGCCGTTTTTTGCGCCTTCAGATAAGCGTATCTTCCGCGATGGACAGTAACCTTGCTAGATTTTATCACTTCATCTAAAGTTGGGGCTATCATAAATTTAGAATTTACTTCCAATTAATCCTCAAAAAATGCGAGGCGCAGGACATACAGGGGTCGTAGGCGCGGATAATCTTTTCAACTTCTTTTTTTATTCTCACTTCCCATTCCTTCTGCGCTCCATCACCAAGGGCGCAAATTTCTACCACCGCCTCGCGTACATCCGAGCGCATATTGATCAAGTTCTGTGCGGTTGGAATCACCAAGTTGGCGTAGCGCACCTTGCCGTCGTCAATGCCGAGCCAGTAATAAAGCGTGCCGCGCGGCGCCTCAATCACACCGACGCCCTCGCCGGTCATGCGAGCCGGTTTAACGATTTCCTCTTTCTGGAATTTCGTCGTCTCCAATAGTTCTATTGAATGGTCAATAGAATGCAAAATCTCAATCGCCTGCGCCAGGTTGTTGTGATAGATGTTGTCAGATGGAAAAAGATCCAGATATTTTTTCATATCACGTTTAGTGTTCGAATGAAAACTTTCTTTGTTTAAATTCAGGCGAGCCAGCGCGCCGACCATATATTCCTTGCCCTCAAAGTCAAAGCCGGAGGCCTGCGAATATGGGATAACGACCGAGTGCAAATGGTCCCAGTAATTTTCCTCCTTAATCCGTGGTCCCGTAAGCCACCCGGTGGCTTCAGAGCCACCGGGTGGCTTAATGCTACCGATTTCCCCCTCCAGAAAAGAAAAGTCCTTAGTAACAATGCCCACAAAATTTGTCTTGCGCTTCAGCTCCCACTTGCAATTATAAAAAATTTCAGCCAAGTCAATCACCGACTGGCGGATACTTTTCAGTTCTTCAATGGTTGCCGGAATTTTTGTTTCGTCCGGTATCTTAGCAAAACCGCCGACCAGCGCGAATTGCGCGTGCACCGAGCGTCCGGCAACCAACTTGGATAAGTTGTTGCCCGCCTCTTTGACGTGCAGCGACTGATGAATCAGCTCTTTGTGCGTTTCGGCCAGGTCCAGCGCCGAATCCACGCCGAAGACATCAGGCAAAGCAAAAAAATAAAGATGCAAGGCGTGATCACGGATCATCAGACTGTACATTGAAAGCTTTCTCAAAATCAATGCTTGCGGCGTAATTTGGATGTCAAGCGCCTTCTCCACCGCTTCGGTGCAGGCGGTCAGATGCGCGATGGAGCAAGTGCCGCAAATGTGTGAAACGAGCTGCGGCGCCTGTAGCGCCGGCTGGCCCTTCACTGCTTGTTCATAAAACCGCTTGTTCTCAATCACTCGTAAATCCACCTTCTCAACTTTGCCGCCGCGAATCTCAATATCCAGATCCGCGTGCCCTTCAATTTTAGATAACTTATTGATGCTGATGTTCAAATCGCATGAATGCATATAATTTCACTAATATTTACTAATTAAGCTAATTAAGACGAATCTAATATAATTTGTCCTTATTCGATTCGAAAACATTCGTTATATTCGAGTTAATTCGTGAAATTAAAGATATTTTTCAAAAGTCTCTATGAATTTTTTCTCATCAATCGGACAGCCGGCGATGTTGTCATCAACCTTGACTACATCTTTCAGCGCCAAACACTTCGGCAGAAAGGAAAAAGCATCCAAGTCAGGCTGGATTTCCGCGGTCCTCTCGGCATCAAAGTTATTACGTTGTCCGGACGGCAGGGCGGTCATGGCACAATTGCCCATCGCAATCAGAATTTTGCTTTTTTTTCTGATTTCTTCTACATCTTTTTTATCCCGCTCGGTGGAAATCGTACCTTCAACCAAAGCAATATCCAGCCCGTCAAACTCCGTTTTGTCTTTGATTGAGAGAAAATAGACCAGCTCCATCTTTTCCAGCCAGGGCAACAGCTTCTGATTAAAAATTTCAATCAGATAAATGGAGCAGCCCTCATCGCAAGTCAGAGAAAAAATCCCAACGCGTTTTTTATTGCTCATAACGTTTAATCTTTAAATTAAGAATTATGGTTTTTTCGCCAGTAAGGCGCTGATGCGCTTTTTGATTATTTTTTCGGTGGTCGGAATCGGTTCACCGCCGCCGCCCGGGCAGCCGCCCGGGCAAGCCAGCACTTCCAAATAATCAAATTCCCCCGCTTTGGCCAAAATATCTTGCGCCGCTTTCATGCCTTTAATAAAACCGAACTTATATTTCTTGTTTTTTATTTTCACTTCCAGCGCGAGCAAGCCTTGCTCCGTATAATAAGCAAGCTGTTGTTGCTGATCAAGCAAATCAAACAATATCTGCCCGCCGCCCGGATAATCGGTAATTTTTTCCTCGCCGATTTTATCCGGCCCCACCCCCTTCAAGTCTCCCAGTTTAACATTATTTTTTTTGATAAGCCAGGCCAATTCCCGGGTAGTGAGCGCGATATCAACCGCCGGCGAGCCATTCACTTTATTTTCCCGCAAAGCGACTTCATATTTTTTGGCGGTGCAAGGGCTGATAGACACAACGACAATATCTTTTGGCTTGATTTTATTTTTTGTTGCCCATTTGGTTTTAATCAATTCCCCGCTCCTGATGTGGGGCGGCTTAACGGCCGACAATTGGCTGACTATATCAGACCGATAGAATTTTACATACTTGACCCAGGCCGGACAACAGCTGGAAAAAATCGTTTTTCCGCCGGCCCGGGCGAGCTCTTTGGCCTGTTCGGCGGCGGCGATTGGCAAACTCAACCCCAAATCAAATACGAAATCAAAACCCAACAATTTCAAACCCGCGGTTAATTGATCAACTTTTAAACTGCCATGCTTTAATCCGAAGTCCTCGCATAGACTGATTCTCACATATGGTGCAACTAGGGCGACTCTTGTTTTTTTCTTCCTCCCGTTTTGACTAAATTTTTCTTTCAGCGCTTTTTCCGCCTCCTGCCAGTGAGCTTGCTCCTGCGCCGAGCTGACCGGACAATGCACCGCGCACTGGCCGCAAAGGATGCAAGTAATATTCTTGTCTTTGGTGGGCACCACCTCCTGGTCAGCGCCCTTGCCGCGCAATTCCAAATAATTTATGCCCGCGATGCGCGAGCAGGCCTCAATGCAGTTAAGGCAATCAATACACTGCGTCGCGTCCAACTCTACCGCGTTTTCAAATTTATAGGTCGGACGGTTCCCTTTCCGATCTTTGAAACGGTTCAAAGGAATTTTATACTTCTCGGCGTAATGAAGCAATTTGCAATTCAGGCGCCAAACGCAAGTGGCGCATTTTTCCACATGATCGGCGAAAATCAATTCCAGATTCAAATTACGGGAACGTTTAACGCGCGACGAGTCAGTCCGCACCTCCATGCCGTCAACCACCGGCGTTGAACACGAGGTTAACAGTTTGGCGACTTGTCCTGAGCTTGCCTGCAGTGAGCCCGCCGAACCTGCCGAAGGATTTTTCACCTCCACCACGCAAACGCGGCAGTTGGCCTTATGCGGGAAGTCCGGATGCTCGCAAAGCGTCGGAATCTCCACTCCGGCCGCCGCGGCAACCTCAAAAATTGTCTGGCCGGACCGGCAGACGACCTCGTTACCGTTTAATTTGATTTTAAGCTGTTTTTTGGGCGGCATTGGTTTAGGATATGCCGTCAAATGCGCTTTTAGGCATAAATTTTCAGATTTTGAGGAAATTTTGTAAAAAATTATTAAGGTAATATATTATATTATCGCAATAATTTTTTACAAAATTTACCGAAATCTGAAAATTTAGGACGAAATGGCATTTGGCGGCAGATCCTTTATAGCTGAACCCTTAATATTCACCAGTTCTTTAAAAATCAAGTAGGCAAAAATAACAAAAATCGGACCGGTGATAAAGCGCAAGGCCGATAAAACCATATTCCAAAAAATTGCGAGCACAGAGTCTTCCGGTAAAAAATAAATCGGCAGTGAGAGCACCCCGAGGGCCGCCAGATAAATTAACGCGAGAATTACTGTCCGGCTAACCACTGCCCACCAATAGTTCTTAACGAGCGCGTGGCTGCGCTTTAAGGCCGACATGCCAGTCTGATTTTCATAAACCAGCGCGTAGATCGAGAAACTATAGTAAACGGAAAAAATGATACCGGGAACAATCAAGAGTAAGGTCCACAGCAAGGTTAAGATGCCGGTCAACAAACTGACGACAATTACCTGCCAGGCTACGCCCATGCCTTGCCGAAAATAATCACCGACCGTGCGGCTGCTATCTTCAAGCAGATACAATGTAGCCGCTTGAGCTGCCGTGGCGGCGTAAATGAACAACAGCAGCGTCAAGACAAACACGACTCCAAGCATGATTTTAACGGCTAGTGCCTGAGTGCCAAAATACCCGAAAGCAAAAATAGTGAGCATCATTGGCAGAATCGCTACGACTGAAATCAAGGCTAAAATTACCACTTTTTTGAAAAGAACTTCATACATTTTTAGGGTCCTCATAAACAGTTCACTAAACGCCGTTAGTTCCGTTACACTCGTGGCTGGGCTCGGCGTTTGGGTCGAAACAGCATTTATTTGTTCCATACATTTATTATTAGGATCTAATTAAAACAGCTGCATATTTCCTGGGTGACCCCTTTCCGCAGATTTACCGGCATCACCGCAAGCACATTTTTTACATAACTTTTTATGGCGATAGCGGCCGCACAACCAAGTCCGCAAAAAGAAGTGTCGGCCAGATTGTCCAGAATTTCCGCCACCGTCTTCCAGTCCGGATCGCTCTGTTCCAATAATTCTTTCAGGCGCAAGTTGCCGTCGCGGCAGGGCGTGCACTGGCCGCAGGACTCCAGGAAAAAAAAAGTCGCCCAACGAAGCATCAATTCCCGCGGTTTGTATTTTGTCAGGCTATACACATGGATTGAACCGGCGCCGGTGGCTGGACGGTTAAGTTGTTTAGAATTCAATATCTCGCCCGCGCCATCACCGCCCACCTGGACAAAAAACGGGAAATTCGGATAATTGTGGTTGGTTTTTAAAACTTTCTCAATGCTCCAATCCTCCGGTAATTGATAAACATTTTCATACAGGCAGTCGCCGGTGATGGTATAAAATCTTTCTCTTTTATACTCGTCCGCGGCAACCAGGCTCACATTATAAAAAGTTTCCACATTATTAATGAGCGTCGGCTTGCCCCAGAGCCCGGCCGTTGGCGGGTATGGCGGCCGTGGGCGCGGCTCAATGCGACGGCCCTCAATCACGTTTAAAAGAGTTGTCTCCTCGCCGCCGATGTAGCCCGCCTCGTGCGGTTTCATAAACAGCTCAATCGGCGCTCCGGATTGCGCGATATTTTTCGCAAGCAACCCTTTATATTTTTTGTGATAGGCGGGATTGATATAAAAAAAGCCCCGTTCGGCCTTGATTGTGTCGATGGCGATCGCCATGCCGTCAATCACCCGGTCGGCAAAATGTTCAATAATATAACCGTCTTTTTTTACGCCCGGCTCGCCCTCGGAGCAATTGCATATTACATAGCTGGTTTTATCACCATCTAACTTGTCCGCCATAGCTTTAGCGACGGCGGACCATTTATCAGCGACCGGAAAACAGCCACCACCCCTTCCAATCAAACCAACCTTCTTAATTTTATCAACTATATCCATTGGCTTTATTTCGTTATTATACAATTGCTTAAAATCTCAATTTCCAAATCTCAAACTCCAAATAAATCCCAAATCTCAATTACAAAACAATCTATTACTTAACCAATTATTTTAGATTTGAGCTTTTGAACTTTATTGGAAATTGCCACCGCTGAGCGGGGTCCCGTTCGCGGGAGGATTTGGAAATTGAAAATTTATACGAGTTTATTTCGAAAAAATTAAATTAGCTTCTTCTTACCAATATATTCACAGAGATCTGCCAATCGACTTGAGTACCCCCACTCGTTGTCATACCAGGCAACCACTTTAAGTAAATCGCCGCCAATCACTTTGGTTAAAGACAAATCAACAATTGAGCTCGCCGGGTTGCCAACGATGTCTTGTGAAACGATTTCTTCTTCCGTAACAACCAAGATGCCGCGCAAGCGCGCTTCTTTGGTCGCTTTTTTGAACGCTTGATTTACTTTTTTTTCGTCCACTTTTTTATTGGTGATATAAACCACATCGCAGAGCGAACCGAGCGGCGTGGGCACGCGCATGGCGGAACCGTCAAACTTGCCTTTTAGTTTCGGAATAGTTTCGGTAACCGCGATCGCCGCGCCGGTGGTGGTCGGGACAATATTCAAGGCGGCTGCTCGCGCCCGGCGCAGATCCTTGTGCGGGCCGTCCACCAAATTTTGATCGGCGGTATAGGAATGGATAGTGGTCATAATCGCCTTCTTGATGCCAAAATTCTTTAAAATCACCGCGGTCAACGGTGCCAGGCAGTTGGTGGTGCAGGAGGCCATGGAAATCACCTTGTCATTTTTGCCGAGCCTATCTTCATTCACACCTAAAACGATGGTTTTAACCCCTCCGCCCTTGGAGGGTGCTGAAATAATAACTTTTTTCGCGCCCGCCTTAAGATGCGCGCCTGCCCCCCCCTTATCGGTAAAGCGGCCGGTTGATTCAATCACAATATCAACGCCAAGGGCTTTCCAAGGCAAAGCCGACGGATCTTTTTCCGCGTATACCCGATACTTCTTCCCTTTTACCAGCAGACTGTCGGCGATTGAACCGATCGCGCCCTTAAATTCTCCGTAACAGGAATCGTACTTCAATAAATGAGCCAAAGTTTTGGTGTCGGTCAAATCATTGATCCCGACAACCTCAATCCCCTTTTTGTTAAGCAAAGCCTTAAAAACTGCCCGGCCGATACGACCGAAACCATTGATTGCTACGCGCATATTATTTTAAATTATTAGTTAATTTTTTTATATTTAAAATATATTATTACCACGACTAAACTGGTGAACAATTTGATTGTATTTCCTATGATTAACGGGATGCTCTTTATTGAGATACCATAATAAAGCCATAGCGAACCAATTGCGACAATTGATAAAAAAGTAAAGATAGAAACGTCTTTTACGCTTTTGCTTCTGACGCTTTTTATTGCTTGAAAAAGCGGGTTGAATTCTAACAATGTACTGGCTATTAATAGAAACTCAAATGACGTCAGGTGCATAAAAAATATACAAAAATTATGCATAAATTATATCATAATTCGCCATTTTCACAAAATAAAAGCACCCCCCCCCTACGTAACGCATAGCACGTAACACATAACGAGAGAGACAAAAAAAAACAAAACAACCCTGTTAAGAGTTGTCTGTTATGCGTTATGCGTTATGTGCTTTTCTTATGCCTATCCAAATCTACCTCTGTAATCGTATAGCCCTTGCCCGCTTCGCCAGCGGAGCGAGGCGAGCCATCATCGTCGGGAAACTTCACGTCAACAGAATGTTTCAGAAGATGCCAACCGACCACCTCGCCGCGCTTGCCGTCCACGTTGACGATCGTGCCGACGCGCGGCATGGTTTTTGCCAAATCCACATAACCCTTTTCCTCATAGGCCAAGCAGCACATCAGCCGGCCGCAACAGCCGGAAATGCGCTCCGAGCCGCGATGTTCGCACTGCTGGGCCTCGGCCATCTCCGAGGTGATAGAAGTAAATTCTTTCAAATGAGTGCGGCAGCAAAGCGGGCGGCCGCAATGTCCGCAATCCCCGCACAGCCTGGCCTCGTCCCGGATACCAATCTGCTGGAGACGGATGGTGCGGTTAAAATGGCGGGTCAGATCCTTCACCAGATCGCGAAAATCAATCCGGCCGTCGGCGATGAAGGCAAAGGTCAAACGCGAACCATCCAGTGAAAGGTGCAGATCAACCACCTTCATCTCCAAATCGTATTTATCCATATATTCCTTGCACTCTGCAAGCATCTTGTCTTTTTTTTCCTGGTCCGGTATTTTTTCCAAATCAACCAGCGTTGCCTTTCGTAAAATCTGTTTAATCTCCTCGCCTTTTTCTTTATCAAAATTTTCCGGATCCACTTCCTCTAAAGAAATTATCTGTGCCAACTCGCTGCCGGTGTCCGCCTTAATTATCACCCAATCATTAATATTCAGAACAAAACTGCCGGTATCGCATAGATATGGTTTATACCAAGAAGTAAATTGAACCTTGGCCGTCTTCACCCCGTTAGAGATTAATATTAATTAATTCTGACATAGTGCAATCATTCTATCACTAGAACCCATTAGAAAAAAACATAATCTAATCTCTAACGGGGTAAATTTTTTATATGCTAAAACGCACAAATTTCTCAACGATCGCGCCAGCTAGAATGTCTGCTACTTTTTTTGTATCATCCTTAATGTATTCTTGCTTCGTCAGGCAGACCTCTTCGTAAAATTTTGCCAGCTTGCCGGTCATAATTTTTTCTAATATAGCTTCCGGTTTGCCTTCTTTCAGGAGTAATTCGCGGTAAATTTCTTTTTCTTTATCAAGCTCTGCGGCCGGAACATCCTCCGGATTGATATAACGAGGATTCGCCGCCGCCACCTGCATGGCGATTTCACGCGCCAGTTCCGTCTCGTCCGCCCGATTGATTGCCGCGAGCACGCCGATGCGGCCGCCCGCGTGCGAGTAGGCCGCGACTGAACCGCCCGAGGTGACTATCGCGTAGCGCTTGATTTCCAGCTTCTCGCCAACAATACCGGAAAGGTTGTCCAGTGTTTCCTTGACGGTACTGCCGTTCATTGATAGGGCCAATAATTCTTCCAAATTTTGCGGGCGGGCGGCGGCAGCCAGTTCAAGCACCTGGCCGGAAAAATTTTGAAACTGTTCGCTCCGCACCACAAAATCGGTCTCGACGCGCAAATCAAGCATATAGCCCTCGTTGCCTGCCTCGTTGGTCGCAATCTTAATCAAGCCCTCGCCGGCTTCGCGATCGCTGCGTTTCGCCGCTTTGGCAATGCCTTTTTTACGCAGTACTTCCATTGCCTTCTCCAAATCGCCCGCAGCCGCCAGCATTGCATCGCGGCAATCGCCCATGCCTGCCCCGCTCATTTCACGTAATTTCTTAATTAAGTCCAAAGAAATGTTCATAGGATTAAACTTTTATTTTATATATTGGTCGCTGTCGCCAGAAATGTGCGCGGGCCAGCGCCGGTTTTTTCGCGTAATTCTTTAATCAAATCTAATGAGATATTCATATGTCTTTCACTAAAAGTTTAATTTTAAATTCTAAATCCTAATATCGAAATCCTAAACAAATTCTAATGACAAAAATTCAAAATTACAAACGAAGCCGTTTTGAATTTTGATATTTTCCCGCCACTTTAATTTATTTATTGAGGGCGGGATCCCGAAAGGCGGGAGAATTTCATTATTGTTTCGGATTTAGAATTTCGTGCTTCGGATTTATTGTTTTGCTGTTTGAGCGTCAGCCTTGGCTTTCCCCGCCTTGATCGCCTCGCCCACATAACCGAGAATCAGTTTGACGGCCTTAATCGCGTCATCGTTTCCCGGAACAATATAATCAACGCCGGTCGGATTTACGTTGGTGTCGCAAATCGCCACTATCGGCAATTTTTTCTTTTTTGCTTCTGCCAGCGCCGTATTCTCATGTTTGATATCCCAGATAAACAATACATCGGGAATCTTAATCAAACTGACCATACCGCCGACCTTCTTGCCCAGCCGCGCGATTTCGCGGGCGATGTCCAGCTGCTCCTTCTTGGTGTACTTGTCCAGCTTGCCTAGCGCCTGCTCTTCTTTCAAGGTCTTATACTTCTTAATCGCCTTTTTGATTACATTAAAGTTGGTGATGCTGCCGCCAAGCCAGCCTTCATTGACATAAGGCACGCCGGCGTCTTCAGCCGTTTCTTTCAAAGTTTTATTAACCTGTTCCTTGGTGCCGACCAATAGAATCACCTTGCCTTCAGCCGCAGATTTTTCCAAAAAGGCGAGCGCCGAAGCCAAAAGTTTTCTGGACTTAGCCAGATCAATCACATGGATGCCGTTGCGTGAGCCAAAAATAAAAGGCGCCATTTTCGGGTGCCATTTTGAGGTGCGGTGCCCAAAGTGCATGCCAGCCTTGAGCATCTCCTCTACTGTCGGAAGTTTACTCATAAGTTTGTTTCCTTTTTTACCTCTACCCTGTTTCATCTATTCCCGAGCATTCAGGATAGACAAGGAAATTAACGGGGTATGAGAGATTTAATTAAATAAAAATTTAGGGCTCTGCCCTAAGTTAATAGAATCTTAAAACAATACTCTCAATTTGTCAAGGAAAAAATGGGCCTGAGAGCTAGTGCACTAGCTTGACAAAAACACCCTTGACCGCTAAACTTATTTTAGCTCGTGCGAGAGCTATTTTTATTTCATTACATTCGCATGTGCCGCATTTGTAGCGCGGCTTTAGCGAAGCTAAATAACATGAAAAAGGATATTCATCCAACCTATTACCCAAAGGCCAAGGTCAGCTGCGCTTGCGGCAACACCTTTTATACCGGTTCAACTCAAGAAGAAATCAAGACCGAGCTATGCTCGGCCTGCCATCCTTTCTACACCGGCAAACAAAAACTGGTTGACGCGGCCCGCAGGGTGGAAAAATTCAAAGCAAAAACCGATGCCAAGGCGAAATCTGCTGTTGTCCGCAAAGGTAAAAAAGTAAAACATGTGGCCAAAGAAAAGGCGCGCGCCGAAAAACGAACCGAAAAAACCACCGGCAAAAAATAACGAGTCAAACGGCTATCCAGAGCTCGTCTCTAAAATATTTTTCTACTGCAATTGGCAAATTTCGGCTGCAAATTGTTAAAAGCTCGTCGCCATAATCACCATTATGCCTTCTCGCTTTTCACAATTTTCGCTCTAAATTTTCTCAACTTCATTACGAAAATATTTTAGAGATGAGCTCGTTTTATTATGATATAATGATACTGTAATAAATTTGGTAGCCGTTTTTTATTAGCTTAAGCGCTATGGCAAAAATTTTATACGGCGTTTGCGGCGTTGGCTCCGGCCATTCCACCAGGGCGAAGGCCGTAATTGATCATCTGATAGAGCAGGGCCACCACGTCAAGGTAATCGCTTACGGCCAGGCGGCGAAAAACTTAAAACCGTTTTTTGATCTTTCGCTGATATATAGTCCGCGTTTTTATTTCAAAAAAAACGAGATCCAATATCTGAAAACGCTTTTAACCAACCTTTCAAAATCGCCCAAGATGATCAAAAGCGTTTATCGGGTCTCTAAAATCATTGACAAATTTCAGCCGCAAATAGTCTTCACTGATTTTGAGCCGACCACCGCGATTGCCGCCAAATTGCACAATCTGCCGCTCATTTCAATTGACAATATTCATCGCCTGACACAAGCCAAATATGACGTACCGATAAAATACAGCCTGGAGGCGATGACCGCGAAAACGATTATCCGCCTGATTGTGCCGCATGCCGATTGGTACTTGATCACCAGTTTTGCCGAACATCAACCAAGAAACAAAAAGACCTTTTTCTTCCCGCCAATCATCAGACAAGATATTCTGCAAACGAAGCCGACTGAAGAAAATTATTTTTTAGTTTATCTAAGCGCAAAAAATAACCGGCTAATCAAACTCTTAAAAAAAATCAGCGCGCGATTCATTATCTACGGCTACAATAAAAACGAACAAAGCGGCAATCTGCAATTTAAAACCAGCAGCTATGAAGGTTTTATTACGGACCTGGCAGCCGCTGCCGGAGTAATCGGGACCGCCGGTTTTTCCCTGATATCAGAAGCGCTTTGTTTAAAAAAACCCTACCTTGCCCTGCCGATTCAAGGCCAATTTGAACAGATCTTGAACGCAATTGAGCTGGAAAAAATGGACTGCGGCAAAATATTTGAGCCGCTGGAAATAAAAACCATTAAAGATTTTTTTGCCGACCTGCCTCGCTACCGGCGCAATTTAGAAAATTACCGCCGCCCGAACAACGACCGACTGTTTAATAAAATTGACGAATTGGTAAAAATTAATTCCTTAGATTAAATTAAGAAAGAATAGGAGGCTGTTTCATTAATTTTCAAGTTTTCCCGCCTCAGCGGGACCCCGCCAAGGCGGTGGCAAGTTTTCCCGCCTCAGCGGGACCCCGCCAAGGCGGTGGCAATTTTCATTGAATTTTCAATGACTTAATTTTCAAAGTTAATTGAAAATTGTAAATTTATGTATTATGTATTCCGAAATCAAACAA
>Ga0265292_1001303_pt1 | contig 22683 bp, 19 predicted proteins | sample Munlanlewell296A_FD_189080 | JGI IMG/M metagenome (GOLD analysis project Ga0265292, IMG submission 189080) | Leachate microbial communities from a municipal landfill in Southern Ontario, Canada - Leachate well 296A | ecosystem: Engineered > Solid waste > Landfill > Unclassified | place: Canada... | reverse complement strand
GTGTCTTCCATGGCAATCGTAGTTGTTGCACAATAATATATAAAATTTGACCACCACCTGCCAGGCAGAAGGATTTTGTAATAAGAGGAGAGTATAATCAAATCTTTAAAACATGGATTTTGCAGAATTTGATAATGCAGATGCATACGAGAATCTTCTTAAGAGTGAAATTTTTGTTGGTATTAACAGCCGTAAAATTATAGGATACAAAGGCATTCAATTACTGAAACGTAATCTTGAAAATGAAGTTGAATTTATAACAATTATGTGGTTCGACTCAATCGATTCTGTTAGAGTATTTGCTGGCGAAGACTATGAAAAAGCAGTCGTTCCGAAGGAAGCTCAAATGTTACTTTCTCGTTTTGATAAAAAATCTCAACATTATGAGGTAAGGCGTGAAGATAAAATATAGTATCTTACGATTAACCACTATCTGTCCAGCCAGTTCTTGAAATCCTGAACGCGTTCGCGGGCAACAATGATATCCTGATCGTTGATGCCTTCGATTTTTAGCCGGAGGCGGCTGTTGGTCCAGGCCAGGATATTGGTGCAGGCCTGTATGGAAACGATATATTTCCTGTTAATCTTAAAATAAATGTTGGGATCCAATAAGGCTTCCAGCTGGTCGAGTGCGTAATCGATGCAATAATTTCGGTTGGAAGTTGTAAGTATAAATGTTGCTTTCTCCAGGCTATAGAACGCCAGGATTTCTTCGATCGGAATACTTTTAATCTTATCGCCCACCTTCACCATAAAGCGTGATTTGTAAGTTTTATTTGCTGAGGCATTGGCCAGGGCCAGTATCTCCTCCAAAGAAAGCACGGGGGTGAACTGCTTTACCTTTTCTATTGCTTTATGCAAGCGCTCCTCTTCTATCGGTTTTAAAAGATAATCGATACCGTTTGTTTTGAAAGCCTCTATGGCATAATGATCGTAGGCTGTGGTGAAAATGATCGGACATTTTACCGGAACCTGCTGGAATAGTTCGAAGCTCAGCCCATCGGCCAGTTGTATATCGGAGAAGATAAGGCCGATATTGGTGTTGGCATGCAGAAATGGAACCGCATCGCGCACCGATTCGAGCCTGGCGACAATCTTCATATCCGGAGCTATTTTGACGATGAGCCTTGCGAGGTGGTTCGCTGCACGCGCTTCGTCCTCGAGGATGATAACATTCATTTCTCCGCTGCTTTTAGGACGGGAACACGCACCAAAAATTTGCCGTTTGAATTGTTGATTTCTATCAGCTTATCCGTAAAAAAGCTGAACTGCTGTTCTATATTTCTCAATCCTGTTCTTTTCGAGTCCCCTCCTACAACCTTTATCTGCAATGAATTTTCCACTTCCAGGTAATCCCCGTTTTTGCGAATGCTGATGCTTAAAGGATACGCTTCAGATATTTCGTTGTGCTTCACGGCATTCTCCACCAGCAATTGCAGCGTCATAGGCACAATGTATTCGCCCGGTTCAGCCTGCAGATCGACAATAATATTCAGCTTGTCCTCGAACCGGGTTTTTAACAGGTATGTAAATGAATGCATAAATTCCACTTCCTCTGTAAGCGGCACCAGTTCTTTATCCCGGCTATCCAATACATACCGAAAAAGGTCGCTCATCTGTTGAATGAATTTAACAGCCATGGCTTGGTCAGCATACACCAGATCGCTCAACACATTAAAACTATTAAACAGAAAGTGCGGATTTATCTGGTTTCGCAGGGACTCGTATTTGTAGGCCATCATTTCTGATTTCAGTTTCCCGGCATTTATCAGCGCTTTTTTCCAGGCTTTAAAGAAACCAATAGCCGTAAAAGTAAGCGAAATAATAAATGATATCAGGAGTACATAAATAATCGAATGCGAAACCGATTGCCAGGCACCAGCGGGAACAATGCGATACAAGATATAGAACATGGTGAATTGCACTGCAATAAAAGCAAATACAGAATAGCCTACCATCGTTACAATTCCAATAATGGAGCGAAGTACCGGCTGTTCGATCCACTTTATTCTGAGATCGATTAAATAAAAGATCAAAACCAGACCCGACCATTGTGTAATACAGATGATAAACGCCCATAATGAACCAATCAGGAAGTTCTGATAACTATCAAAGGACCCCTGCATAAATAGGGTAACAATTACGAGCCCCAATAAAATATTGGCAAGAATTAATTGCTTAATCTTTAAAGGGTGTAATAATTGTCTGATCTTTCCCATTTTAATGAATGCTTATCAAAAAAAATATTTAATATCAAAGCTGCCAGCTGATTGTAAAGTTATGGATAATAATGGTCCCTATTTACAGCCCGCTACGATCCCTGCTACCTGGTTTTTGCCCCATGAAGGGTAAAGCGGCGATTTTACTTTGTAGATATCCCAATTTGCAAGTAGTTCGGAGGCTTGCGGACAATATTCTTTTGGATCTTTTCCAAAGAACTGCGCGGTTCCCATATCATTCTGCAACTTTATGAATTTTGCCCGTGGATTATTGGCATCCAGACCGAGGGCCGTACCAATAGACTGCGCCGAAAGTGCACTGTATTCCTGACCGCGTTCCATTGGATTTACAATTAATCGTGCCGAATACAGCATTGATTGCAAGGCATATATTTCGGATTCTTTAGGTGCAAGTTCAATCATTTTAGTGATGGATTGTTCAGCTACATCAAGATAACTGTCCTTCTTAACTGAATCCGCCGGTTCCATAAAACTCATTATGATGTAGCAATATGAATGGTAATAAAACGGAAGCCACTCGGTTTTTTCGGCATTGGCAATTAAACTGAACCTGTTGCCGAGTGCCTGGAAGTCGTCGATGGTTTTACAATTTGCATATTGGCTTAATGCTTCACCCATGGCGGTGGCAAATTCTTTACTCTGCGACATGCCGGTTAAGGCCGTCAAGAGGGTTGCGATAGATAAAATGATTTTTTTCATGGTTAATTTTTTGAAATGTTATTGGTTTTATAAATTGATTACTCTATTTTATCTATTTGATTGGCCTCTCCTTTCCGGGTGAGCGTTATAAAACATGCCACCAGAAAAAATCTGTCTGCACCCGGGATTATGGGTGAACTCCTGTAAAAGCCATCCGAATTCTTTGAGCTTGCAAACGAGTATCCATAACCTTGTTTAAAGCCGAATACATTGGTAACTGCTGCATAAATGATAATATTCTGCCTGAACAAGAAGCTCCAGCTAACATCCACACTTCGGTAAGGCTTTGTGTGTTCGCCGTTAAATACCTCCGAATTAGGATTGTTGTAAACCCGGGGCGAAGAATATTTGAGATTCACACTCAGGTATGACCGGATACTGCCGAACCAATGTTTGTATACTGCTGCAAAGTTATGTTTGCTGGCAAATCCGGGGATTGCTTCTATGGGATAATCCCTGTAGTCACGTTTGGTATCGATGTACGAATATGACACCCAATAATCGCCATTTTTGATTGTCTTTTTATCCCGCCAGAACACATCCAGCCCTGTGGCATAGCCAAAGCCCGTGTTGGAATAACTGTCGGGCAAATAGAATGCATTGTTATTCAGTTTTGCCAGACCTTTATAGTCCTTGTAATAAATCTCTGTGCGGAAGGTACGGTCGTTTTGTGCGGTCTGGTAACTCAACGTGTAATGGTCGGCCCTTTCGTAATCAAGTTTGTCAGTATATAGCAGGTAATCGTCGGAGGGATCCTGGTAAAACCAGCCATAGGCCAGGGAGAACTGGCTTGATTTAGTCACCTTAAAAGCCATGGATATCCGGGGAACCAGGTTTGCACGCTGCAGGTAATCCGAATATTCCACTCGGGTACCCAGGCGGGTCACAAATTTCGCAGAAGCATAAAGTTCGGCTTCGGCAAATCCGGAAACCGTATTGCTGGTATAGTCGTTGAAAATCGAATGGGCTGAAGTAAGGTATTTTTGCGAGTAGGTTTTGGTGAAAAACTCAGCACCAAACCGTAAGTTGATCCTATCGCTGAATTGATGCGATAATACATTCTTCACATGAGCCCCACGAAGCAGCTTATTCAATGAAATAGTGTCGTAACCCACATCATCCTTATTGTTCGTGAAGGAAGCGGAAGATGCTATGGTCCATTTCTGCCCAAGGTTGCTTCTCCAGGAGGCGTTTAAAAAATAATTATCATTACTTAGCGCATAATCGTAAGATTTCCCTTCCTGGTTCAGGTCTACCTGCCCGATTGTGTACCTGGAATTTCCATAACTGCCATAGAGTTTGAACATCCCTGTCTTCCCGGTTTTTTGCCTCAGGCTGAAAGCGCCTTCCGTATTCTCAGGATAACGCACCCATTGGTAATTTTGCGGCACCACCCACATGTAAGGGGTCAGGTTGTTGTAGGATAGCGTTGCGGTGGCAGCCCCTGTTTTCCAAAGCTTGGTACCGGCCACTCCCAGTCCTACCGACATAAACGAGAGGTCGATTTGCTCTTCAGCGGGCATATCGTTGGTGTTCAGCAAGAGCACCGACGATAATGCCTGTCCGTATTCAGCCGAATAGCCACCTGTGCTGAAGATCGTCCCCTTGAACATAAACGGGTTGAACCTGCCCCTGACCGACATGTTTGGCGCCGCAGAGCTATAGGGGGCATACACGAGCGTTCCATCGATAAAGGTTTTCGATTCCTCGCTATCGCCGCCCTTTACAAACAGTTTCCCCGATTCGCCATTAGTGGTGGTACCCGGCAATGTCTGCAATGCGCCATACACATCGCCCTCAGCGCCTGCCGTGGTGATCATATCGCGCGGCGTCAGGATATTTGCCTGCTTTCTGTCGCCGGCCGCAAAAGTGCCGGCGGTAATGGTGACCGCAGTTAACTTGTTAAATGTTTCCTTCAGTTCAACTGCAAGATTGACGGGCGCACCCGACAGTTCAATTTCTTTGGCAAATGGTTCATAGCCCAAAAACGTAGCCATTACTACAAACTTTCCTGTTTTTGAAGTCTTAAAACTGAAGCATCCGCTGGTATCGCTGGAAACGCCATCATAGGTCCCCTGTAAAAAAATATTGACCCCGGGCAGGATGCCGCCATTTTGCTGCCGCACGGTTCCCGAAATGGTCGTTTGGCTGTATGCATTTAAAGTGACCATGTTAAAAACGAGAAAGAGTAAGTAATTCTTCATTATGCACTATGCTTAAATATTTATCAGAATCATGCTGCAAATTTGAGAGCATCCGCCGACGTGTAAAAATAATAGTTGCCGAAATGTTGAATTTCAGGGATGAACTGTAAATCTGCTGGCAGGCTGTTGAGGATGCTTTTCCCTCTGGCTGGCATTTGTCCAGTGATGAGGATGGAAGATCATGAGGAATTATCAGAAGCCGGAGTGAAGCCTTGGAACATCAATGGTCAATCCATCGGTTGCCTCGATGGTCTCTGGAAAAATTTCCCTGGCTTCATTTAAAAGAATTGCGGTGTCCTTATATCGAGCCGAAAAATGGCCGATCACCAGTTTTTTTGCCCCGGCCAAAAGGGCAAGTTCTGCTGCCTGCCTCGCAGTAGAATGGGCAGTAGAAACTGCACGGTTCAATTCCTTATGCCCATAAGTAGCCTCATGGTATAGCAGATCGCATCCCGCAAAAACGGTTGCCAACCCAGGATCAAAAATGGTGTCCGTGCAATAGGCAAATGTCCTGGGTTTGTTTAGCAAATTGTTTCTACCATTGAGTTTTTCCCTGAACAAAAAGCCCCACGTTGGGATCCGGTGTTTCACAGGAAATGATGTGACCTCAACCGCTTTATCCTCAAATATGTTAAAAACGCCGGATTGATCAAGCGAATGAAAAACAATTGGCAGAAGTAGTGATTCAGGGAAAAGCGAAAAATGATTTCTGACAAATTTCTCAAGATCCGGCGGGCCGAAGATTTCTATCTCCTTTTTTCTGCCGATAATGGTTTGGGTAGCGAGGTATCCGAACAGTCCGAGTATATGATCGCTATGCAGGTGACTGATAAAAATCTGGTGAACGCGACCAAAGCGAATATGAAATTTCCTGAACTGCATCTGAGTTCCCTCACCGCAGTCAATTAAGAAAAACCGCTCATGCACGTTAAGCACATGAGCGGTCGTATTTCGGCTGGCAGTAGGAATTCCGGAACTGCTTCCCAGTATTGTCAGGGAAAACTTCATCCGTATTATACCTCCTTCTCTGCTGTAACTTCTGGTTCCTGTGATTTTTCCTTCTTTTTCCTTGTTTTCACAGGAGACTTGGTGGCTTTGGCAATTTTCTTGGCTGGAGCTTTGGCAATTTTCTTGGCTGGAGCTTCGGCAATTTCCTGAGCTGGTGCTTCGGCAATTTCCTTGGTTGGTGCGTCGGCAATTTCCTTGGTTGGTGCTTTGGCAATTTCCTGAGCAGGTGCTTCGGAAATTTCCGGCTCCATTATTGATTTTTCGGGAACGGGTTGCTCTGCAGCTGCTTTTTTAGCCTGGCTTTTTTTAATCACGATCTGCTCAGCGGCTTCCATCCTGTCTTTCAGGGCAGCGAGTTCGGAAATATCACCAAGGGTTGTTGATTCCATGGTGGGTTTAGGCTTTTTGACAGCTTTTTCAACAATAGGTTTTTGCTTACGTTCAACCGTCTCCTCTGCACGTTTTTCATCTTCGAAAACACGGCTATGTGAGAGGATAATCCGTTTTGCTGACTTGTTGAACTCAATAACCTTAAACATCAGTTTTTCTTCGGCTTTTGCCTGGGTTCCGTCTTCCTTGATCAGGTGCCTTGGAGTAGCAAAGCCTTCAACACCGTAAGGCAATGCTATAACTGCACCACGGTCGAATACGCTGATAATCGTACCTTCATGGAGCGTACCTTCAGAGAACATAGTTTCAAAAACGTCCCATGGATTTTCCTCAAGTTGTTTATGGCCAAGACTTAACCGGCGGTTTTCCTTGTCGATTTCTAATACAACAACTGAAATTTCATCTCCGATGGAGCAGAATTCAGCAGGATGTTTAATTTTCTTCGTCCAGCTAAGGTCGGAGATATGAATCAAACCATCCACACCTTCTTCGATTTCAACAAATACACCAAAACCGGTAAAGTTCCGAACTTTAGCAGTATGATGTGAACCAATCGGATATCTGTTTTCGATATTCGACCATGGATCCTGACGCATCTGCTTGATACCCAACGACATTTTCCTGTCTTCACGGTCCAGTGTCAAAATAGCGGCTTCAATTTCATCTCCAACCTTCAGGAATTCCTGAGCGCTGCGCAGATGCTGTGACCATGACATTTCGGATACGTGAATAAGTCCTTCAACACCGGCTGTAATTTCAACAAATGCCCCATAATCAGCCATAACAACAACTTTCCCTTTAACTACATCACCAACTTTGAGGTTGGCATCAAGAGAATCCCATGGATGCGGGGTCAATTGTTTCAGGCCAAGTGCAATACGTTTTTTGTGATCATCAAAATCGAGGATTACCACATTGATCTTCTGATCAAGGGTAACGATTTCTTCGGGATGATTTACGCGGCCCCAGGAAAGGTCGGTAATGTGAATAAGTCCATCGACTCCTCCGAGATCAATAAATACCCCGTAAGAGGTAATGTTTTTAACAGTTCCTTCGAGGACCTGTCCTTTTTCAAGCTTGGAAATGATTTCCTGTTTCTGGATTTCGAGTTCGGCTTCAATAAGTGCTTTGTGTGAAACAACCACATTCTTGAATTCATGATTGATTTTTACAACCTTGAATTCCATAGTCTTTCCAACAAAAATATCATAATCACGAATTGGTTTTACATCAATTTGCGAACCGGGCAGGAATGCTTCAATGCCAAAGACATCGACGATCATGCCACCTTTTGTACGACATTTGATGTAACCTTTAATGATTTCACTCTTCTCATAGGCGTCGTTAACCCGATCCCATGAACGCAGGGCACGGGCTTTCTTGTGAGAAAGGACTAACTGTCCGTTTTTGTCCTCAAGAGTTTCCACATACACTTCAACCTTGTCACCAATCTTAAGGTCAGGATCATAACGGAACTCGTTCAAGCTGACCACACCTTCGGATTTGTAACCGATGTTGACCACAACTTCACGTTTGTTCATGAAAACAATCGTTCCGTCAATTACTTCATTGGCTCCAACAACTGAAAGGGTCTGATCAAACATAGCTTTCAGCTGGGAACGTTCTTCAGCGCTGTATCCATCCTGTTCTGCTTCGTACTTATCCCAGTCAAATTCCTGACCGGTCAGTTGGGTCGCAGATAACAGTTGAACTACATCAACTTCTTCTTCTTCCTCAACATCAACATCACCTTCTTCTTCTTCGGGAATAAAATCATCTTCTTCCAATTCTTCTTCCAGAAGAACTACTTCTCCATCATCAAAGCTGAGATCAACTTCGACTTCTTGATTTTCTGCCTCTTGGGCCGATTCGGTAGCCGGATTCAGAATTTGTTCGGCTTCCTCTTCCAATGATTTTTTTTCAATTTCGGACATTTTGTAAAACTCAATTAATTAATGCGTTAGACATTATTTTGATAAACTTGGGCGCAAAGGTAAGGATTTTTCTAAAGATGGCGAAATAAAGACGAACACATAACTAAGATAAATAATCATCCAAAAGACAGGCGGCTTCGCTTGGGTATTTCTCCGATAACAGACTTCAACTGATCCACCTGACATCCGTTCAACAAGGCTAAAACAGGGTGATCTATAGATGATTGAAATAATTTAACCACCTCATCATCAGCCTTGTTCCAGGCTCTCGTTGCACGGGCGACCATAATCGCCAGGTGGCCTGATTGAGTCATGGTGGCCGGATATTCCTGTACCAGCAATGCTGGCAGTTCGATTACCAGATAGTGATAACCTTTCGTCAGGAAAGTATAATTCCGTAGCAATTCATTGATATTCCGGATACTGATAAAATTATCAGGAACAGCATATTCATAGTCCCATGCCTGCAAAGGCTGATCGAAACTATTAAACTGCAGTTTAACCTCATCAGTCGAATTCGTTTCCAGGGGTTTAATATACAACACCTTAGATCCACTGGCGCGGAGTTTCTCCACCACCCTGGTTGCCAGATATGTTTTGCCTTCATTTTCCCGGGTGCTGATAAAAAACAAAATAAATGGTTGCTCACCGCGGTTTTTCTGCCGGAGATCCTCGAGGCGAATTCTTTGAGTAATCAGGTCAATGGCACGTGATGAAATGAGAGGATAATTAATTCGATTATCCGGTTTGGCAGGTATCCAGGGAAATGCCCCGATCAGTTTCAGTCCGGAAAGCTCTGCAAGGCGACCGGGAAATTTTATGCTGGTATCAAGAAACTCCAACAGAATTATCAAAAAGGCAGTTATCACTAATCCGGCCATAATAGCGGCGATAACCGTTATCATCCGTCTGGATGCATTTGGTTTTACAGGATAAACGGGGTTGTCGATAATCTGAATATCGGACTGCACCAAGTTTTGATATTGAGATCTGAATACATCCGTAAGAATTTTCAGGGTTTGCATGCAGACAGCCGGATCGTTTGAGTCAAAGGACAATTTGAGCAAGTCGGAGCTCTGTATGCGTGTTACTCTTACTTCTGATATTTTCTGAACGCCATAGTATGGATTTGAAGACTGAAGGGTTTTAAAAAGGTAGTTTTCCTGATTAGCATCCTTGAAATCTGTCATGGCTTTAACAAGACGTTCGTAACGCAACAAATTTTCATCGCTCACAATATCAGCAATCTCTACCGGCACCTCTTTAGTCAGGACGGTATCTACCCAATTTGGTTCCGAAAGAGTTCCTACTATCAGTCGCTGACCCCCGTTAAATGGAGGCATTGGGGAATTCAGACGATTTAATTCATCCAGAGTCAATCCAAATTTTTTGCATACACCAAAAGGACTATCGCCAGCTTTAATCGTATAATATTTTGTTTTCACCCGGGGCAAAACCGTGTCTTTTTTAGGGTTATCAGGCGGCTTTGAATAACTGATTTCAACCATTCGCTTAATTTCCACCGGAACTTCCGACATCAATTTTCGCCATGTCTCCGGAAGGCAATATCCTGGATCCGGCTCAGTCAGAATAAGATGCTGGGCCATCAGGCGGATTGCAGTCTTCTCCAGGGTTTCGCGGCTTTTAATAATATTGATCAGGTTATCAAACTGAGCATTGGTCGCAATCCCTGTATAAATGGTTGAATAGGTGGTGTAGGTTTCACGGTGACCCATGGTGAACAAATAAACTAACACCGCCATAACAGAAGCCACGCCAAAAATCAGGAATACATTTATTTTCCTTTTCATGTTCAATAGATTTAAATATCCGGCCAGCTTCCGGTTTCAGTGATAGTAAAAATATAACAATTTGGCTTATCAGATTATGCTTTTCATTTATTAGCGCGGCGTTCGTCATAATTTTCCAGGAAGTATTGACATACTTATGGGATACTGCTATATTAGAGCGTCGATTTATAGCGGCAGATCGGCCTATTATTTCGATAGACAACAAGTATTTACCAAACTAAACTTTTATGAAAATCTCCATTGTAGGTACCGGTTATGTTGGCCTTGTTACCGGAACCTGTTTTGCCGAAACCGGTGTGACTGTCACTTGTGTTGATATCGATCAGAATAAAATTGACATGTTGAATAATGGCCATCTGCCTATTTACGAGCCAGGTTTGGACGACATGATCAAGAGGAATGTTGAGAAGGAGCGTCTTTTCTTTACGACTAAAATCGAAGAGAGCCTGGTAGAGGCTAATGTGGTATTCATAGCTGTTGGAACCCCGCCCGATGAGGACGGGAGTGCTGATCTGCGCTATGTTTTAGGTGTGGTAAAAGACATTGGCAGGTTTATGGATCATTACATGGTAATAGTCACCAAAAGTACGGTTCCGATTGGTACTGCCGTCAAGGTCAGGGAAGCAGTAAAACAGGAGCTTGTCAAGAGAGGTGTGGATATTGAATTTGATGTGGCTTCTAATCCTGAGTTCCTAAAGGAGGGGTCTGCTATTGCTGACTTTTTAAAACCCGACCGGATAGTTTGCGGTGTTGATACGGAAATGGCAGAAAAGACACTGGCCCGTTTATACAAGCCATTTGTTCTGAACGGACATCCGTTGCTTTTTATGGATATCCCATCGGCTGAGATGACAAAATATGCAGCAAATTCGATGCTGGCTACAAAAATCAGTTTCATGAATGATGTTTCCAACCTGTGTGAGATCGTTGGTGCTGATGTTGACATGGTTAGAAAAGGCATCGGCAGTGATACGCGTATTGGTACGAAATTTATCTATCCTGGTGTAGGTTATGGCGGAAGTTGTTTCCCAAAAGATATAAAAGCCCTCATTAAAACCGCCTCTGAGTATGGTTACAAGATGCGTGTGCTGCAATCGGTTGAAGAAGTGAATGATGACCAGAAGAAAGTTATGTTTACCAAGGTCAGCAAGTACTTTGATGGTCAGTTGGCTGGTAAAACAATTGCCATCTGGGGCCTGGCATTTAAACCCAACACGGATGATATGCGCGAAGCTCCGGCATTGGTATTTATTGAGCAGATGGTGGCTGCCGGTGCTCATGTTGTCGCTTATGACCCGGTTGCAATCAATGAAACAAAAAGGAAAATCGGCGACGTTATCAGCTATGTAAATGATCAGTATGAGGCACTTATTGATGCAGATGCTTTGGTATTGCTAACTGAATGGAATGAATTCCGTGTGCCTAAATATAAGATTATGTCTAAACTGATGAAGAATCATGTGGTTTTTGACGGAAGAAATATTTATGACGCGGATGAAATGCGGGAAGTAGGATTTGAATACTTCGGAATGGGTCGGAAAGTCAGATAATATATATCAATAATGAAAAAAATATTAGTCACGGGGGGAGTCGGTTTTATCGGCTCCCACTTGTGTGAACGGTTGCTCAATGAAGGCCATGAAGTAATCTGCCTCGACAACTATTTCACCGGAAGCAAGAAAAACGTAGTGCATCTTCTTGATAATCCATACTTTGAATTGATCCGTCATGATGTGACCGAACCGTTTTTTATAGAGGTTGATGAAATTTACAACCTGGCCTGCCCGGCATCGCCAATTCATTACCAATATAATCCCATAAAAACAATAAAGACATCGGTTATGGGAGCGGTAAATATGCTGGGTCTGGCCAAGAGAATCAGGGCTAAAATCCTCCAGGCCTCAACCAGTGAGGTATATGGTGATCCCAAAATCCATCCGCAGACGGAAGATTACTGGGGTCATGTAAATCCGATCGGGTTGCGGTCGTGTTATGATGAAGGGAAAAGGTGTGCCGAATCACTTTTCATGAATTACCATCATCAAAACAACGTGAGGATTAAAATCATACGCATATTTAATACCTATGGAACGCGGATGCATCCGCAGGATGGAAGGGTGGTTTCCAATTTTATTATCCAGGCTCTTCATAATGAAGACATCACCATATATGGCGATGGGAATCAGACGCGGAGTTTTCAATATGTCGACGACCTCATTGAGGGCATGACACGGATGATGGCAACCGCCGATGAATTTGTCGGGCCCGTTAACATTGGTAATCCCAAGGAGTTTACCATCCGGGAGCTGGCAGAGAAGGTCATTGAATTGACCGGTGCGCGGTCGAAGCTGATTTTCATGCCATTGCCGCAGGATGACCCTACACGACGACAGCCGGATATTTCACTTGCTAAACAGGAGTTATCCGGATGGGAACCTAAGATTCATCTTGAGGAAGGACTTCTGAAAACGATTGCCTATTTTAAACAGTTGCAAAATCTATAGACCTATGAAAGGAATTATCCTGGCCGGAGGTGCCGGAACACGGTTATATCCGCTGACGAAAAGTATCTCAAAGCAGATTGTACCGATTTACGACAAGCCCATGATTTATTACCCGCTTTCGGTGCTGATGCTCGCCGGGTTGCGTGAAATCCTTGTTATTTCCACACCAAAAGATCTTCATCTGTACCAGGATCTCTTTGGCACTGGTGAACACTTAGGGCTTAAAATCTCTTATGCGGAACAGCCTTCTCCTGATGGTCTTGCTCAGGCTTTTCTGATCGGAGAAGAATTCCTTGAGGGTGATGAAGCCTGTCTGGTTCTAGGTGACAACATCTTTTACGGTTACAATTTCGGCAAGATCGTGGAGGATGCAGCCCAATTGAAATCGGGGGCAATAGTATTCGGCTATTATGTTACCGATCCCGAACGTTATGGGGTAGCCGAATTCGATGACACAGGCAAGGTTTTGAGCATTGAAGAAAAACCGGTCACACCAAAATCAAATTATGCGGTTACCGGCCTTTATTTCTATGATAAAACGGTGGTTACCAAAGCTAAATCGCTAAAGCCATCTGTTCGGGGCGAACTGGAGATAACTGACCTGAACAGATTATACCTGGAGGAAAAATCACTGCAAGTTAGCCTTTTAGGTCGCGGGATGGCCTGGCTGGATACGGGAACCCACGACAGCCTGCTTCAGGCATCCAATTTCATTTCAACCATTGAGCAGCGGCAAGGGCTCAAGGTGGCTTGTATTGAGGAGATTGCTTATAAAAAGGGGTATATCAGCCAACAGGAATTAACCGATCTTGCGATGCCGCTGCTGAAAAATCAGTATGGTCAATATCTAATGGCTATTGCCAACGAGAAAATTAAAAATTGGTAGAAAGTTTATGATTATAAGAGAATCTCCGCTTCCCGGATTATTGATCATTGAGCCTAAGGTGTTTAAGGATTCCCGGGGTTATTTTTTTGAAAGCTTTAACCGGAAAAACCTTATGGATGCCGGAGTTGAGACACAATTTGTTCAGGACAACCAATCGCTGTCGCAATATGGTGTTTTACGCGGATTGCATTACCAGCTGGCTCCTTATGCTCAAAGCAAACTGGTGAGAGTTCTGCAAGGTTCAGTATGGGATGTTGCTGTTGATATCCGGAAGAATTCACCAACCTTCGGACAGTATTATGGCATTGAACTCAGTGCCGAAAATAAGATTCAATTATTTATCCCTCAGGGATTTGCTCATGGATTTGCGGTCACCAGCCAGACTGCCGTTTTCTTTTATAAATGTGACTGCTTTTACAATCCGGAGGCTGAGCGCGGTATCCATTTCAACGACCCTGGTCTCGCGATTCCCTGGCCAATACCGGAAAGTGAGGCAATCATCAGCGCAAAGGACAAGGTATTGCCTTTGTTTAAGCAGGCGACCATGAATTTCGTTTATCGATGATAAAGAAGCTCAAAATCCTTCTAACAGGGGCCAACGGACAACTTGGCCAGGCCTTGATGCACCTGCCTGATTTTTCGGAAAAGGCACTATGGATTCCTACTGATTATCTGGAATTGGATATTACCAACTATCAGGCTGTTGATTCATTTATCGGCCAGGTTTCACCTGATTTCATTATTAATTGTGCTGCATTTACTGCAGTTGATCTCGCTGAAAAAGAGTATGATAAAGCGCTGATGATCAATGCCAACGGTCCGGAAAATCTCGCAATTGCTGCAAAATCTGCCGGCATACCCCTGATTCATATTTCAACTGATTATGTCTTTGCCGGACAAAACCGGAAGCCTTATGTTGAAACTGACGAACCGAACCCACAATCGGCTTATGGAAAAACAAAATTAGCCGGAGAACAAGCGCTTCTTAAAATCGGAGGTAAAGTAATTATTGTAAGGACCAGCTGGTTATATTCCGAATACGGCAAGAATTTTTTCCTGACTATGCTTAGATTGGGTAAAGACAAGGCCTCCATCGGAGTGGTTTCGGATCAGATCGGTTCTCCAACTTATGCAGGTGATCTGGCAATAGGCCTGATGAAGATTGTTGAATATGATTATCGGCATCCGGGCTGGATAAATCAGCCGGAGATTTATCATTTCTGCAATACCGGAATTGCCAGCTGGTACGATTTATCAATGGCGATAATGGAAATTTCCGGACTTCCTTGCCATGTTCATCCTCTTAGCACTGAACAATACCCGTTACCGGCACCAAGGCCGGCCTACAGTATTTTGGATACCAAAAAGTTCAGGAGTATTTTTTGGTCTGAAATACCTTATTGGAGAACAAGTGTCAAATGTTGCTTTGAAAAATATCAGTTAATAAAAAAGTCAATCTGAGATTTAACAATATGGAAAAGAACGACATTGATGCAAAAGTGATGGAGAAGGCCACCCAGTGGCTGGCCCCTGAATTTGATCAGGAAACAAGGCTGCAGGTTCAACGGATGATCGATCAGGATCCGGAAGCGCTGGTAGAAGCATTCTACCGGAACCTCGAATTCGGAACCGGAGGGATGAGAGGTATCATGGGCCCCGGAACCAACCGGATGAACATTTATGTAATCGGAATGGCAACCCAGGGTTTATGCAATTATGTTAAAAGAAATTTCCCAGGCAGGACCGATCTGAAAATAGCCATTGCGCATGACAGCCGCAACCAGTCGAGGCTATTTGCCGAAACCACTGCAAAAGTTGTATCAGCCAATGGGATTCATGCCTATCTATTTGATAACATAAGGCCTACGCCAGAGTTATCCTTCTCAATCCGCCATTTGGGCTGCCAATCAGGGGTAGTAGTTACGGCTTCGCATAATCCCAAAGAGTACAATGGCTATAAAGTATATTGGGAAGATGGAGGTCAGGTTATTGCTCCCCACGATGTTGACATTATTAAAGAGGTAGAGAAGATTCAAAATATCAAGGAAGTTCGCTTTGATGGCAATCCTTCTCTGATTCATACCATTGGAGCAGAAGTTGATGAGGCTTATCTTTCCTGTCTGTCTTCTCTGTCGCTCAATCCGGAAATTAACCGGAAGCATCACGATCTGAAAATTGTTTATACTCCGATTCACGGATCCGGAGTGACCATGATGCCAAACATACTGAAAAGGTTTGGTTTTACCAATATTATCCATGTTCCTGAGCAAGATATCCCGGATGGAAATTTCCCGACAGTCGTTTCTCCTAACCCGGAAGAGAAAGCTGCGCTTAATCTTGCAATTAAAAAAGCCGAAGAGACCGGTTCAGAGCTTGTAATGGCCTCCGATCCGGATGCTGATCGCGTTGGGATCGCAATTCGGAATCATGGTGGAAGTTTCATGCTGTTGAATGGAAATCAGACCGGCTCTTTGCTGGTTTATTATCTGCTTAAAAACTGGTCTGACAAAGGGAAATTGAAAGGCAACGAATTCATTGTCAGAACAGTAGTTACGACCCCGTTATTCAACGAAATCGCCAATGATTTCGGTGTAAAAACTTATGAAGTGCTGACAGGCTTCAAATATATCGCAGATATTATCCGGGAGAAGGAAGGAAAAGAAGTATTCATCGGCGGTGGTGAAGAGTCATATGGCTTCATGACCGGCAGTTTCGTAAGGGATAAGGATGCTATTTCCTCATGCGCACTTATAGCAGAGATTGCAGCGTGGGCTAAAGATCAGGACATGACGCTGTTGGATCTTCTTGAATCGATTTATGTTAAATACGGATATTACAGGGAGCATCTGATTTCTATTGTAAGAAAGGGCAAGTCAGGAATTGAGCAAATAGATGCCATGATGGAAAGATTCCGGAGTCAACCGCCTGAATCTCTTGGCGGATCGGATGTAGTGATGATGAACGACTTTCTCACAAGAAAATCCTACGATTTGATTTCTCATCTCCGTTACGATATCAATCTCCCTAAATCCAATGTCCTTCAGTTTGTTACTCAAGGTGGCTCAATCATTTCTGCCCGTCCATCCGGCACAGAACCTAAAATCAAGTTCTATTTCAGTGTAAGACAGAAAATTGCCAATCTGGAAGAGCTCGCGGAAGCTGAAGCGGCAATGGACTTGCGGATTAAAGGCCTTGTCGCTGATATGCATCTGGATCAATAAACATTTCTTCCTTAAAGTTCACAAGAAAGACTTTTTCGGTAGCTCGCGTGATGGCAGTGTAAAGCCAACGATAATATTCGCGGTCAAGGTTCTTCTCTGTTTGCCAGCCCTGGTCGATATAAACATGCTTCCATTGCCCGCCCTGGGCTTTGTGACAGGTTATCGCATAGGCAAATTTTATTTGTAAAGCATTATAATAGGGATCCTCCCGTATAGCATCTGATTTGTGCTTTTTACCTTTCATGTGCTGGTAGTCCTCTGAAACTGCCGAGAAAAAACTCCGTGTCCGCTCCTTATCCAGGGCGGGTCCATCCGAGTAGAGGGTATCCAGCATAGCTTTTGCATCGAATTCCATCACCCGGTAATCGGTAAAGCGCACAGCCAGGTCGCGAAAATCAAATCCATACAATTCCTTGGAGCCTTTTACCCGGGTAACTTCAAGAATATCGCCGTTGGCAATAAAGTCAACTTCAGAAGAATCCCTTAACCAGTGATAATTATTTTTGACGACCATTACCAGGTCGCCCATCCGGATATCCTCATCGTATTTGAGGATCATATTCCGGATACCCTTATTATATCGGTTAGCCAGTTTATTCGACCGGCAAAGGACGATGGTTTCTTCCTGGCCCACGCTGTTGTAGCTGGATTCCAGCATATCGGTCAGGTTTTCTCCTGTCACACTTATGAAATCCGGGAATTTCCCTGTGATCAGGCCAGGAAAACCATGTACATCAGGTTGAATCTTATTTCTCAGTTTTGTCGCATTGAACAGAATTCCGGAGTCCACACTTTGCCTGACAACTTCATCCAGGTAATATTCATCCACCGGAAATCCATAGCGCTGAAGGTATTTGGGATCCAATGCATCACTCTGATCAAAACCGACAGGTGGTAACTGCGCATCATCCCCGATGAGGATCAGCTGACAATCAATCCCGCTGAAAACATAAGTTATCAGATCATCCAGAAGCCGGCCACTGCCAAAAACCGATAATTCCAGCGATTGATTTGCGATCATCGAAGCTTCGTCTACAATGAACAAGGTATTGCGATGCAGATTGCGGTCGAGGCTGAATTCTCCAAAACCTTCTATGATTTTTTTCTGGCGGTAGATTTTTTTATGAATGGTAAAAGCAGCTGCACCTGAATAACGCGATAGAACCTTAGCTGCCCGCCCTGTAGGAGCCAGTAATACAGAACGATAGCGATAGTGCGTGAGGCTTTTCACCAATGATGCCACCATTGAAGTTTTTCCCGTACCAGCGTAGCCCTTAATCAGAAAAATCCGATCGTCGCGTGTAAACAGGTAATTTCCAAGAGCATAGATTACTTTTTCCTGGCCAGCGGTTGGAACATGGCCCAGGTTCTGAGTAATGTGGCTACGTACTTCTTCAATCAACATAAGGGAGAAAAATGCTAGGGTACGATCTCAATGTTCCAAAATAAGTTTTAAATTTGCACTCAAACTTAAACAAATCCGAGCAAATGAAAACGGTAAGATACATTGTTCAAATCGTTCTAGGTGTTTTGGCCATCATCCTCACCTATCTGATTTACAGTGGAATAATGAAGCCCATCAACTTCGAAAAAGAGAGAGATGTACGCTACGCCAAGGTAATTGACAGGCTGAAGGACATTCGTACAGCCGAGGTTGCTTATAAATCGGTTTATCAGAAATACACGGGAAGCTTTGATACCCTGATCAATTTTGTTAAATATGATTCTTTCCCGGTTGAATATAAGGAAGGATCTCTTGATGACTCCATAGCTGTTGCCAAAGGGTTGGTTAAGAGGGATACCATATATGTACCGGTCAGGGATTCCATTTTCCCTAAAGGATACTTCTATGATTCACTCCGGTATGTTCCGCATACCCCTGGAGTTCAATTCGATCTGAAAGCAGGATATATCGTAACCGGATCAAAGGTGACCGTTCAGGTTTTCGAAGCTAATTCTTTAAATTTCGACATCCTCAACGGGATGAACCGACAGTTGATTATCAACCGGAACGACCTTGCCAAAGACTTTAAAGGGCTTAGGGTTGGCAACATTAAAGAAGCCAACAATAATGCCGGGAACTGGGAATAGTTCCCTCACATGATCGCAAGATAGCTTCACTGAAAAACTTAGTGAAGCTATTTTTAAAGAATGAGAAACATTGCGCTTATCGATGAAACCTTTGACAGCAATGTCACCTCAGCTTACCATCTGTCGATCCAATATGGTGAACAGTGTTGCTCGTTTGCGGTAATGGATACTACAAGGATGAAGTATATCGCATTTAAAAATTTCTGGTTTGCCGATCCGATACCGGCTAAAAACCAGGCTGATCAAATCCGGAGTCTTTTGCATGGTGAAAGTTATCTCACACACCAATATAAATCCGTTTATTTCATGTACCTGACACCTTTATCGGTGCTGGTTCCAACTCCTCTGTTCCGGAAGGAAAATCCGGAAGTTTATTTTAAATTTTCGTCGCAACTCCTGCCAACCGATAAGATCATTTTCAGAAAAATACCGGCAATTGATGCATATACCGTTTTCCCGGTACCGGAAGAGTTCGTCAATCAGGTTGGAATCATGCTGCATGATGTGCAATTTTTCCATCAGTCTTGCCCTCAGATTGATGAGGCCATCTCAGAATCCAGAGGCGGGACTGATCATACACGTGTACTGGCCAATATTAATCCCGGTTTTGTTGATGTTATGATTATCCAATCAGATCAACTTATTCTCTATAACAGCTTTACTATCAGGAACACTGATGACCTCGTTTTCTTCATATTATACATGTATGAACAGTTCAGCCTGTCGCAGGAAGAATCGCCCGTCATTTTATCCGGTTTTGTTGAGATGTACCCGGGAACGACGGAATTATTGTATCCATACTTAAAGAAGATAGTCATCCGGGAATTCAGAAAAAGCTATACATATAGTCATACCTTTAGCGATCTTGCTCAGCATCATTTTTCACAATTAATCAATCTGGCCCGATGCGAATAATAAACGGACATCTCAGTGGAAGAAGGCCGGTGGTTCCCAAAAACCTCCTGGCTCGCCCAACAACTGACATGGCCCGTGAAGGCCTTTTTAATATTTTAAGGAACAGGCTTGATTTTGAAGATTGCCGGGTTCTGGATTTGTTTTCAGGTACGGGCATTATCAGTTATGAGTTTGCTTCATTGGGGTGCAGGGATATTACCTGTGTTGAGCGCGACCGGTTTCATTGCGCGGCCATCAGAAAGAACTTTGAACTTTTTGATATCCATTCGATCCGCCTGATTGAAACCGATGCCTTCAACTTCCTGAAAAAAGAAGTACATCCCTTTGACTTCATCTTTGCGGACCCACCCTTTAATCATCCTCAATTAACCGACTTGCCTTCGATGATAATCGGGAAGAACCGACTCGTTTCAGATGGCTTTTTTATTTTGGAGCATGGCCCTGACAAATCGTTTAAAGATTTCCCCGGTTTTACTGAAGAACGCGATTACGGAAAAGTCCATTTTTCGTTTTTCAAGGATTAACAACTTTTAACTTTTGATGGCTTTGTTGACCGGGTTCAACGCTTATTTTTGTTAAGCCTGATCTTAACAACTGTGAAAAATTATAAACTATGAAAAAGCAGATTCGTTTTATCTTACTGGCCGGAATCCTGCTGGGCTTTGCAATGCCGCAATACGCTCAGGAATCCCCCAGGGACAAAGGCTTCCAAGCCATTACAAAAGAGGCTATCCAGGGCCAGCTTGAATTCCTGGCTTCTGACTGGACAGAAGGGCGTGAATCCGGAACCAAAGGCGAATACATGGCGTCGGACTATATCGCCAGTATGTTCAAATTGTACGGATTATTGCCCGGTGGGGATCTGGAACAGATCCGGTTCGGCCGCGGACAGAGGCCTGCCGGTGGTGCCCAGGGTCAGCGTCCGGAGCCAAAACGGACCTATTTCCAAAGCTTTAACCTGGTAGAATCTTCTCCGGGTGCAACTCAGGAAATGAGCATTATCACCAAATCAGGTAACGGTTCCATGGCTATTAATTTTGACTACCAGACCGACTTTTCGGTTACCCCGGGTCAGGTTGGTATTGAAGCCGAAGTACCGATTGTTTTTGTCGGATACGGGCTCGTAGATAAAAAAAACGGTTATGATGATTTCAAAGGCCTGGACCTTAAAGGCAAATTTGTAATCAAACTAACCGGGTATCCGGGTTCAAAGGATGTCAACTCCAAAGCCTACGAGAAATTTAAACCAACAGTTCCGGTGGTTGATCCAAATGCCCCGCGGCAATTCAGGCAAGGTGGATTTGGTGCCAATCCCTGGGCTGCTGAAAAAGGGGTTATCGGTATCATAGAATACCGGCCGGGTAACGATCCAACTACCCAATGGGTTGCCAATATTCCATTCCGCTACAACACTGACACTTATGAAGGTGATGTTCCTCAGAACCGCGTTAGAAAATCGATGCGGTTGATGGGTGACAAAGTGGATGGTGGAGTTATGACCCTCCAGGTAACTGAAAGAGTTATTAATGAGATCATCAGTGGGCTGGGAATAGATTTCGCTGCCATTGAAAAGCAGATTGCTGAAACCGGAAAACCGGCTTCCCGCGAATTGACCGGGAAATTCATCCGGGTAAAAACAACCGTTGATTCACGTATCGTGAGGGTCAGGAACGTAGTTGGTGTTATCGAAGGCAACAGCACCGAAGAGATTATTGTAATCGGCGGCCACTATGACCATCTGGGAAAACAGGATGGGTTCGTTTATAATGGCGCTGATGATAATGCTTCGGGTACTGTCGGTGTCATGACGATTGCCAAAGCTATGAAAGCCACCGGGATTAAGCCGGAAAAAACTATGGTATTCTGTGCCTGGACTGCTGAAGAAAAGGGTTTGCTCGGATCGAAATACTTCGCAGACCATCCATATAAAGAAAAAATCTTATGCAATCTTAACTTTGATATGCTCTCCAGGAACAGCCCGGGCGAGAATCAGGATAACAAGATCATGATGAATTATTCAAATAAATTCCCTCTGTCAAAAGAGCTGGTTGAAAAATTCAACAAGGATATGAATATGGGATTGGAGATCAAATTCTCAGGTTCTGATAAACCAGGCGGAGGAAGTGATCATGCTTCATTCTCGGCCAAGGATATCCCAATTTACTATTTCATGGCCGGTATGCCACCTGAATACCATAAGTTTAATGATCATCTAGAACTGGTCAATTGGGATAAAATGCTGAAAATCGTTCAATTAGGTTACTTAAGCATTTTTGAGTTAGCCCAGATGCCGTGGAAATAAAAGATAATGGGTTAGAGTTTGGTTAAAATTGATAGAAGAAAGTTGCTGGTGAAAGCCGGCAGCTTTTTTTAGGACAACAAGCCGGGTCCGCAAAAAAGGACGGCCACACTGCCCTATTGGCTGCATAAAAGATCCAAAGCCTTGAAACTTCCCTTGATACCCTTTCGCCACAAATACGGGTGTTTGAATTGTTTTGTTAAGAATGCGTCTGCTAGATAAATTATGGGCAAACTTAGCAGTTAATTGACTAGTCGACGGGATTTCACTTTGCGAAGAGTTAGCGAAGTGAATCAAAATCAATTCTTTATATAAATTTGACAACCAATGGTCTAAAAATGGGAAATAATAATGTATGCAAATGCCCCTATCATTGTATGGAACCCTGAATTCAGGATCACCCGTTTTAATCATGCCTTTGAACATCTCACCGGATATCCGGCCCAGGAAGTAATCGGAAAAGAACTGAGGATGCTTTTTC
>Ga0265292_1001302_pt1 | contig 22698 bp, 22 predicted proteins | sample Munlanlewell296A_FD_189080 | JGI IMG/M metagenome (GOLD analysis project Ga0265292, IMG submission 189080) | Leachate microbial communities from a municipal landfill in Southern Ontario, Canada - Leachate well 296A | ecosystem: Engineered > Solid waste > Landfill > Unclassified | place: Canada... | reverse complement strand
TTGAAACCGCTGGCAAAGCTCCAGCGCCGGACATCATAACCCGCCAAGCCTTCTACAAACAGTTAGAAGTGGCCGAGAGAACTGATTATGACTTGGATGGTAAGCCATTTATACACTCCTCTTTGTTAGTTATCGCCCCGGAGTTAGTTATATTCCTCCAAGAGAAAGAGATTAACCAGCGAATGGCAGACCTCTGTGCATTGTATGATGGTAAGGCTCACTTACTGTACCAGACAAAAACTCAAGGTGAAACCTATGCAGTCAACCCGTCTGTCTGGCTCCTCGCAGCGACAACGCCGAACTGGATTCAAATCTCCATGCCACAGCTGGCAGTTGGTGGTGGTATGACCAGCCGTACAATCTTTGTTGTGTCGATGGCAAAAGGTGCTCACATCCCATATACTCGGATGCCTAAGTTTGATCCAGAACTATCTAGCAAATTAATCTACGACCTAGCCGAGATAAAGAAGATGATCGGTCGGTTTACCTTCGACCAAGAAGCCATTGAATATTACGAATATTGGTACATGGAAGCCTTTCCAAAACATGGGGTTAAAGACCAGCGACTTCTGTCTTACATAGAACGGCTACCATCTATGGTTGTCAAAGTTGCTATGGTAATCTCTGCATCCAAACGAGATGATATGGTAGTAACAAGACTGGACCTAAAACAATCGGTGCAGTTTTTCAGTGACCTGCACCATACTATGCCATTGGCCTTTGGCGGTCAGGGCCTCAGTTCCTTGGGTGCTCAGACTAATATGGTTAAAGAATTACTACGTAACCGGATTATACTTTCTGAGTCAGAATTGTTGTCTACCTTATATATGCACCTTACGAAATATGATATGGAAAGGATAAAAGAGACTCTTGTAGGAGCTAAATTCTGCCGGATTGATTTAAAAAATGGTGAGAAGTGTTGGTTCCTTAGCGAGAACGAAATACAAAACGCAGAGAGGACAGTGGATGAAAACTAATAATGATAATTAGATAATTACTAAATGCGCTAATTGTAAACGACCAATAACTTTTAACGATATACTTAATTTAAGGATCATTAAAGTTGAGGATACAAAATGGCGCAAACCAAGAGCATACTGTTTAAAGTGTGGTGAAAATAAATGACCAAAAAATTTATCTGCTACAACGCAGCTTATATGGAATACGGCTTTATATCCAATCACAGCCTATGTACCCAACCTCCAATGCAATGTAACCATGAAATCGGAGAAGTTGTAACTTTGAAAACCGGCATGAGGATTCAAATATTCTACTGTGCTAAGTCAAAGGAGGTAATCAAATCAAAACAAACCGGGCAGTATATTGGCATAACCAGGGTGGAAGAAAAACTAAACCCGACAACGGCAGAAGAACCATCCTCCTGTTCATTATCGGGTCGTAGGTGACAGAATTAAATTTTTATCTCAGGTGAGATATAAAGGAGGCTAATATGTACGATACTAAACGTGGTGGGATAATTCATAAAGCATCCAATACATTGCATCTTAGCAAAAGATCCTTATACAGGCACTTAAAAAATGATATTACATTGGATACAATAAGACAAGAAATAGCTAAAGTTGGTGGCAATAAACTTCTAACATTTAAAGAAGTTGCCTTGATATTAAATTGCAGTTGCAGTTCAGTTTATCGTTGGGCAACAGAAGAAGGCAAGATTCCATATTATGCAATTTTTGGTACTACTTTAAGAATCAAAGCCAAAGATTTGGATAAAATTATTGAGGCTGCATATGTAGCTATTGATGGTACTGACTAAAATCTAATTAGTACCATACTATAATCCCAAATCCAAATCAGGAAATAAGTCCTTGATATAACTCTGGCCTTCCATAATCTGTTTATGACTCTTTTCCCTTGGCAGCGCCTTCGGCTTATCCGGCTGCATCTTACCAAACAACGCCTCACCCAGGGATAGTTTACCAGGAACTCTAGTTAACCTTTCTAGCTGGGCTGTAAATGGAACTCCTCTTAATCTCAACGGCAGTGTCCATAGTGGCACTCTTGACGGCTCACCTTTTACTGTGGATGCTACATCAGTGGCAAATTGAGCAATCGGACCAAAAGGACTGCCACCTGTGTATCTAGCTCCACTAATAACTGGAATCATAGATGATGCTTCTTTTGCTACGTCCATTCCAATACCAAGATAGTTTTTATCTTCTCTCATTGCTTTACCAATAGCACCAGCAAATGTTGGCATTGGTGATTCTATACCAAATACATCTTCGTATACCATATTAGCCAATCCTGCCGCCGCTGCAACTCTAGTGGTCTTAGCTAATTTCTGTCCAAAACTCAGATTATTACTTTTAAGCCCTGGAATTATATCCATTAAATAATTACCTTCACCAAGTACAAATGTTTGAAACTGAGTTAATGCCTTCCCAAGAGTGTGTGTCTGAATCTTGGACAGATCACCCTTCGCAGCGGAGATTTGTGTCTTGACAACCACATCATCTGCATACCGAAACAGTTCCTTCCCAGGCTGCATACCAGATGACAACCCACGGCGGTAAGCTCCCCACCAGGTAGCCATAGCAGCTTGAGAATCCATGTAATGCAACGGTGCATAGCCAATCTCAGTAGCAGCCCTTTTTAACTTACCAAGTTTACTCTCTGATACCATCCTTTCAATACTTTCCGCTATGTTTACATCAAATTCTCTGGTACTTAAAACTGAACTATTCTCCTTGGCATACTTCCATTTAGATGGAAAGGCAGAATCCTTAATCCCCTTAATCATATTAACCGGTCCGACTTCACCAGTTGCCATGACCATAGACGACGGTTGTACCATAGCAGTCCTGGCATAACCTGATAATGTGGACACACCAACGTTGTTAATCAATTTGTCAACCGTCTGGTCCAAACCTTCTTCGACCGGCCTGACCCCAGCTATCTTATTCGCAGTCCAATCGACTGATTTACCTAACCAAGTAGTCGGCTGCTTAGCACCGCCGCCGAACAACCTCTCCTTCATCTTAGACAGTCCCATAACCTGGTCAGTCCACTGAGTTAAATAAGCCGCAGTATTAGGCGACGACTTAGCCACAGACTTGGCCAAATTTCTAACCCCAGCTGTATGTGGTGCTTGGTAGATATAATCCAATACAGACTTATTATACCTACGATAAACTTTAAACGCATCCATGACTAATGGCAGATTACTCTCTGCCCGTTGTATCTCATACGGCACATTAATATCCAACGGCTTAAAATACTTAGCATCAACCATTGTAGGATTAATTTGTTTATTAGCTAACGCAGTATATCTACGGATGAATGTGAAATAATTATCTACGCCTTCAATCGAATCCTTCCCAACTGCAACTCTGGCTTCGTTCCATCGGCCCAATAAGTTGTCAAACCCCTGCCTCATCTGCTGATATGCCGCTGACTCAGCACCAACTAATTCTGTAACCGGAGTCTCTCCCATCTTAGCAAGAATCTCTGGGCCACCTTTTTGCTGCCCAATGGCGTAGTTATAAATCCTCTTACCAGAATCTCCAGGTAAGACAGCTTGGACTTCTCTGCTGGCCTTTTCCACTTCTTTGTATTCTACTTGTGCAGCTTTCTGTAAATCTTTGTTCCTAAACCATATATCCTCTTTCAACCCGGTGATTCCAGCTTGACGCTCCATCCTTTCAAAGCCAAATACTGGAACTTCACCGCTGAGTTTGCCGAAGATAGATAGATTTATATCAGTCTTGCTCAGGGCCTCGCCGTATTTATCTACTAGATTTTCGGCTATTTGTCCGCTAGTACTCGGTGCTGGTATCATACCAGTGGGTTTATTAGCCGCTGTAATCTCAGCTATACTAGGAGTAACAGGTTTAGCCAATTCAGTTTTAATACTAGCCAACGCATCTGCCAATGCAACCTCTGGTTCCTTAAACGCAGTTGATCCAGCAATTTTAGTTACTGGTGCAACCTCACCAGCAGGCAACTTCAATCCCGCTGCACGGCCAGCAGTACCAAGCATCTTCATTAACGGTCCAGCTAATGCCAATTCCATCACAGGGACGAAAGTTTCCTTCGGCGGTAATCCAGCAAAAGCCTCAGGCGCAGCAGTGCCAGCTCCAGGCTCTTTAATAAATCTGGCAAACTCTTCCTCGGTTTGTGCTCGTTGTGGCTCTATCAACTTTTCATGCAGAGATTCCAATGGCTTCCGCAATAAATATTTAAACGGCATATCAATAGCTTCACCAATCATCTCACCAGTGGGCCTACTAAATTGTGCTAAAGTATCTTCGGTTGTATCTGTAGAAGCTAATGGCTGCTCTTGTACGACGTTAGGCTGAGCAACTTGACTCATAGTATTAATAGCTTTAGAACTCTCATTAGGCAGCACCTCCGCAGCTTGAGGAGCACCCCCAGACGCTATTTGCATCAACGCTTCGGGAGATAACTTATTACTATCTCCAGCGAGTTTCATTAACTCCGTCTCTGGAGATTGCACAGTTTTACCAATAGACCGTCCTATAGGCAGACTTCCTGCCTCACCAAATACAATAGGATCAATCTCAGTCGGTGACTCATACTTAACATGAGTGGTCATAAACGGAGCTAACGGTACATCCGCTAATGGAGTATCTGGACTAACCCCAAGAACCTTAGCAGTATCAACAATCCTCTGCGGTGTATTAGGATTCTGCCAAGTAGGTGCAAACTTTTCTATGGCTGATGATAGAGAATGACCATCAGCGGCATACTTCTGAATCAACTCCACCGCTGCCGCAACACCAGCTTCTGGATTTGGATACTGACCAAATCTACCGTCGTCACCAAGAGTCGCACCATATTTATCCTGCCAAGGTCGATACTCAACATTGTAAGGATTATTATACCTTGTCGATTTCTGCCCAACTGGTGACATTTTAACCGGACCAGCAGGCTCAACAACAGGGCTAGGTCCAGCAGCGGCCATTAATTCTTCCGGTGTCATTTCTTCACCCAACCACCTTTACCATCAGGGACGTAACCTTGTTTGATTAATTCTGCCTGGGCTTGTTCTGGAGTCATGATAGTTTTACCAGCTGATGGTGCTGTTGCTTTACCACCAGTAATCTTTGGTGAACCAAGCTTTATATCAGGCAGCCATTTAACACCAAATTTCTCTCCTAATGTAGATGGTTCCTCCAAATTATATGGCGTAATACCAAGATTAGGGTGCTTCTGAATCAGTGAGTTAGCTTGGTCCATAGACTTCTTAGCTGATTCTATATCACCAGCTTGATAATACTTATTCATGTCTCCAACGATACTATCCAACGTACGTCTTGAAGATAAATCTTCCAAACTTGTCAACCTTGCGTTGGTTTCTTTGGACTTATTAATCTGTTGTTGGAGATTTTGCATTTTCAAGCCTAAATCCTGTTGTTGTAATCCAAACTTCTGCTGGTCTAAACCAAGTTTTTGTCCAGCTAAATCTTGGTTAAACGCCTGACCACCTTGCTTTAACTGCAATCCCATCAGCGCAATCATCTCAGCAAGGCCGGCATTCTTAGGTGCGATAGCCGATTTCAACACTTCACTTTTCTGTGGTTCAGGTAGACTCTCCAGCCACCTTGTACCCATCCTACCAATAGTAGTTTTAATATCCTCAGTTGGTTGAATATACTTAGACCCAGTTCCAATATCAAATGCTTGATTTGTTCCAGCACCAGTTGAATATACTTCCGGCAGTGGCATTAACCTATCCGTCGGTGACCCACCAGCAGGTCTGAATCCTTCTGCCGTTATTTTTGGCAGGCCGGATTTAAACAATCCCTGTTCCTGCAACTTCGATTCAATTTGCGGTGCGATACTCTGGTAATCCGACTCACTCCGACCTTTTAACATATCCACCAATGACCCAACCTCAGTCTGTTTATTAAACATACTTTCTAACCGCTTCTGCGTCAATAGTTGGGTCAAATAACTACCAGCAGTATTAGCAAGAATACCAATCCCCGCATTTCTCAAAGCTGTGATAGGACCTTCACCACCATAATATCTCATTTTACGCTCCCTGGTACTGTTTAAATTTTAAACACTACCAATTAAAACAGCCCACCAAATAATTTAGCCAAACTCATAACTGCGGCCAGATCAGAGAATGGATTCGCAAACCCTTGAGCGGCAGCAAGACCAGTAGTACCAAGAGCACCAGCAGCTTTGCCAGCGGTTTTACTCCCAGTTAAACTTGAAATTAACGGACCAGCTACTGTTGCCGCAACTCCAGCAACCGGGTCGCTAGAAAATGCCTTGCCCCAATCTACATCTCCAAGTGGTACACCAGAAGTTGCGGCTTTGAATACACCACCTGGGTTTATACCACCGCCAATTACTTTAGATAAATCTAAATCTTCTATTGGCACACCAGAACCTAATGCATCTTTAATCCCTGACATCGACGGAGTAACCGCTGCCATGCCTATATTACTTGCCATTGAACCAGTATCGCCAAAGCCAGGATTATCACCGCCGCTACCGAAGTCTTGTTTCATCCAATCATTGTTAAAACTCAGCGGCTGCATTTCACTAGCTCCAACAAAGGCATTATTCCTATCCGTCGCTGAGTCATTCTGCCCCATTGTCTGCCTAATAGACCCAGGTAACATCATCTTGTTAGCAGCCTTTTCAACTCCTCCCATAAGTCCACTATACCCCGAACTGCGAAACTTACTATTTGGAGTTGTGGTATCACTTAACCAATTTAAATAATCATCCATGGCTGCCATGACTATTTACTCCCACCTTGTTTGGTAGAACCATAGCTGCTCTGCTGATTTTGGTAACTACTTTGATTGCCAATAGCATATGGAGTCTGCGAATACAACGCCGATAACAACTGTGATCTAGCAGTATCACCAGCACCAGTTTTTAACTTAGCAAAGTTTAATGCCGCATTAGCTCTGGCTGCCACTTGATCCGCACCAAGATTACCACGCTCTCCAATTACAACTGGAGATGATGGCGACAATCCAGACATCGCAGCTTTAGCGCCAAGCCCAGCACGTTGTTGATCAAATTCCTGGTCTGTCTGCTGTCGAATTGTACCAAGTAAATTTCTTTCCTCATCTGGTGACATACCACCAGAAAACGCTCGCTGCATTAACATCGGCAAAGTAGTCTGCTGACCCGACTTTTGCCACGGTGTCATTAACTGGTTATAATCATATAAAATTGGATTACTATAACCAGAACCAGAACCTGAACCAACCGTACTCTGACTACCACCACCGCCGCTCATTCCCATAATATCACCTCTAATCGAACTTGTTAAATTCTTCGGTCATCTTTAAAAATCTAGTTACATTACCATGAAATCCAACTCCCTTCGCAGATTTCACACTAGCTTGATTCGCCTGGTGTATATCAGCGTAGAAGTAGGAACCTCCATTAGCCACGCCCCATTTATATATTTCTTGCCACATTTTTTTCAATAAAATAGAATTAAGTACCGATCGACCAGTTACATGATCACCTCTAATCCACACCGCACGATGGAACTCCTCCACCGGCCGACAAAAAACCATTTGAGCCATGAAGAAGCCAAGTAAAGTATTATCCCTGTCAGCAACTACAATCTTACAATCTGGATTTGTAAAGTTAATCCCTAATTCCAATATTATCCCACCACGTAGGACAGTTGGATCCTTTGCTATTAATTTATTCCCACGTTTCTGCTGTGAAATATAAAACTCCATAAACAAATCTTCCAACTGCGGTATGTCCGCAACTCTAGCATTACGGATTAGTATCTTTAATTTTGGTTTAACAATTTCTGTGATTATTTCTTCTGGTTTTTCTGCAATTTCATTTCCGGTTGTGTCCAACATTATATGATCCTTTTCCATATATAAACTGTAATATATGGATTTAAAATATTCATCGCAGTATGAGCACTTGGCTGTATGAATCCATGATCGTGTCCAGTACCAGTATTTGGCTCAACAACAGTATGAGTTTCCGTTGTAACTACATTACCCGCAGCAGCTCCCTGCTTATCAACAGCTTTGCTATGGTCTGATATTGTAATTCCTGATACTGCTCTAGTCACTGCGCCACCACTATGAGCACTTGGTGTTGAAGTTTTTGCTCCGCCAGTTCCTTCAACAGTACCAAAGTCTGCGTCACCAGCTTTGAATCCAACCAACATTTGACCTTCTGCTATTTGGGTCCATGAGCCGTAACCCAATAACATAGCAGGATTAGTGGCCACAACACTGAGAAATACCGAACCAACTGGCCAGCTGCGTTTAGTTGTTGTGGTTTTACTTGCTATACTAGTACCAGTTTCTTTTACTTCTACTGGTTTATCCTTACGCAGCAGCTTTTCCAAGTATCTAAAATTCTGATCTATCGTAGCATCACTAATTGGCTGGAGTCCCATCTACGTATATCCTCATAGGCAGATAAATCTCTGCCAGGTCTGAATATTGTCCCCAAATAGTAAATTGAAATTGTTCGCCGGATACCGGACCGAAATCAAACCGGCACTCAGAGCGAGTATCAGATTTAAATGGTTTGTGTGCAACTTGCATCCCATCAACATAAGCATTAATATGTAACCATTGTCCACTAGTCATATGATAAAATACTACACGCTTCCAAGCCAAACGACCAGACACAGCAAAGGTCTTACTAGTCAATCGTAATTCTAATTGCCCGCCTCTTTCAGAATAACCATAATTAATTCTAGTAACAGCACCGTCAATAATGCCATAATAAATCCCGGTTAAACTGTCCATGAATAGCCAATCATATTTGATATTATTCTGATAGGCTATTCTAAGTTTACCACTGAACAAATCAATCTTTGCGGTTCTATTCTGACCAGTATGATCTATGAATGAATAGTAACCATCTAAATTATTAAACACAGAAACGGCGTTTTTCATACCAGCCGCAGTTATAACAGTTGCAGCTTCTGGCAGAACCACATTCCTCTGCGACCCAAGTGATTCAACAAAGGCACCAGCAGCTGGATACATAACTGAATTACTTAACCGTAATATTCCATAATCAGATAGGCAACCCTTACCTACAACCTCATCCTGCACTACTGAACCGAAGTCAGATGGATTATTTATATCTAAAGCGTATTCACCGTCAATACTGCGGACTAAAACTTGACGGTTAACCACATCTATACTGGTTAATTTATTACCACTATTACCAGTTGGCACGTAAGAATTTCTTGCCGGCCACGCTTCGAGAAGTATGTCTCCATCTACTGATACATCTGATCGCCGGACAGCATTTTTTGTATCATCGAAGCCAACCATCCATATAGCATTTCTATGTAAGACCATGTCCATACCAACTGGTGCTGGATCATTCCTAAGAGAAATCATTCTACGGTAACAATCTTCTTCACCTTTTGTTATAGTTCCAGCCGCAGTTAAATTATCCTGTATAACATCCAACACATACCAGTCTACTAAATTACCACCGATAACATAAATCACACAGGCATTTACCTGTGGATCAGCAGACACTGTTCTAGTGCCATATATCAATGCTTGTCTTTCAATGGTAACCGGACCTTGAATATGCAACGTACCATCGGCAGCCCTCGCTGGCCCTGAATAGTGTATAACATTACCTTCTGAGTCAACTCTTGCCCAACCGTACATAAAATAATAATTGCCGAGTAGTTTGCCACCACCAGCAACTTCAATCTTATCTACATAAACGTCAACAGCACCAGCTGAAACAACTTCCATACCTACTTTAACTACATCTGACCAATCTAATACATCATCGCCAGTCCTAGTAAAATATTTTTTCGGGACCTGCAATTTAACCCAAGCTCCAGATTCAATTTTGGCTATATCAGATAATTCATACAGTTCAATATTTTGACCGTTAAAAGTTCTTATCTGCAATAAGTCCTCAATATTAGCATTATCCATATTTATAGTTGTACTAACTGGAGTGCTCACATTCTCTGCTACTGCTTCGACAGTACCACCGATCACAGAGCGCACAACTTGGATATTGGTACCAAAGAATGACCACTCATATGAATAAAAATTTGTTGCGAAGCCACCATTATCAAGATCAAACAGTAAGCGGAAGGACGACAATTTAGTCAAATCGCTGACATAAAACCAGAACCGGATTAAATCATCATCAGGTGATTCACTACCATCACTCAAAGCTGTTAAATCAAGGGTTAAACTTCTATATGTGCTACCTTCACCAGTGGCTGCCATAGTAATTTTACAACTGTGAGAACCTTGCTTTACAATCACCGCTTCATCAGCAACTACGCAACCTGCGGCATTGGCGATCCAATCTGTAGTATCCTCCATTGTATCAATAGTTTTAACTGTGTTAGCTCCAATGGATAAAGCTGGACCAGCGATAGGTGCTACTATACCCCATTTGTAGCAGGTAGTCCCGTCGAATCTTTTTGAATATATCCCATTTGTTAGATAAATATTACTGCCGAAAACTAATGCTTTAAATTTACCGATGAAATCTGCATTTATCAAAGTTGCATTAGAATATAATCCATCAGACGTTGTGGCTAGAACATATTGAACGCCATTCATATACACAATTTGGCTGCATTGTATAGTACCAGTAGGTAGTAAATCAACCAAATCATGGTCTGTTGAATTGCCACCAGCAGTTTGTAGTTTGCCACCGACGGTTAAGTCAAACCCAAGACATTCAACGGTCGCACCTTCGGTGAGATGCGGGTCTGCTGGGTCGTCTTTGAGGTTTAGACCGTCGTGTAAGTTACGGATATCTATTTTAGACATGGTTTCTCTCTATGGTTCTGATTAAAAATTAGTCTATACCATTATTCATACAACTGATTACCAACTACTTCACGATACTGCGGGTCGATTAAATCTAACAACCGACGTTTGTTCTCATCTGATAGACGTTGAGTCCATGGACGCTCTGAGTATATATCCCCAAGACGTGATTTGTTTTGGGACATAAGATCACGAATATTATCTAATCCCTTTTGTACTCCTGGAGTAGCTGTCATTTCAAGTATGCGACCAGTTGATGGGTCCATGCCACTTTTAAATCCAGCAAGTCTAGGCATACCTGGAATCATATATTCCCCGGCTTTTCTATAATCCAACGGCAACGCATACTTAGGATCCAACATCAACATTTCATATTCGTTCCAGCGTTGTGGATTGTAGAGGATACCACGTTTGCCTTGAGATTGGAGTTGCTGGGACAGTTGTTGGTTGAATGGACCAGTTTGTTGTTGTAGATACTCAATAGGTCTAGTATTTATTGTATACCCTGCTGCCTTATCAGAAGCAATATCCTCTAAATCCTTAGCATACCTAATAAGATAATTATCACCTTGGTAGCCAAAATTAAAATCAGATAACATTCTATTCCCCACCACATCATACGCATCATTCAATGCCTTTCTACCTTCCGGCGTCATAAGGTTTACTGTTCTTTCCTGAGGTGGACCACCATATCTAGGCAAGACACGGTGGATGAATTCATCCGCTGAGAATTGTTGAGATTTAGTAGGTAACATTGATAAAGATATGCCAGATGGCTCACCAAGTTTATTGGATATAGAAGCAGTATCATGATGGGAGATTGGAAAGCCATACTCGGTTGCTGTGTCCAAAAAATTAGTCTCTGGATACCAATTTCTATCAGGATATAATTTACCTACAGGAACATTAGCTCTAGCCTCCTTCGACATCCCATGATACCAACTACCACGAAGGATTTGGTCGATGGGGTCTGGACCTTCATACATATTATGCGGCCAAGCATCGAGATCAGCAAATAATTCTTTCGGTGTATAATGTTTATCTGTACCAAGTTTAGCTTGCATCTTTTTACCAGCTTCTGCAATACTTCCAGGAGGCATATCTTTTACCAGCACTGGATTACTAATATTCACATCTGTGATCGGACCTCGACTCCGCATCTCTTCCGCCATCAACTTCCTCAATTCTTGTATGGCAGTTGGTGATCTGAAATTCTTTGCTAACATTCCAACAGGTATACCATAATCAGCACCAGTATCCTGCATAGCCTGAGCACCTTGGGCTACTAATTTTCCAAACTTACTTTCATTTATCCAAGAAGCTAAATCTTGTACATCTTTATTTAATGGTTCTGACATACTTTTAGGCAGCGGATTGGTAGCATCCATAGCAGCACCAAATCCCTGCTTAAACTGCTCAAAGGCGTTGGTTATATCATCCCAATATGCCATACCTAACTCCGCCTACCCCAAAGTTGCTGCCCGTCTCCTGACTTATAATGACTGGCCATGAATCCACTAGCCGCCTTTACATACCCATCAAATTGACTGCGATATCCCTGAGCCTTCGCAAATTCCGGACTGTCAACCGGCTCCTCCTCAGCCAGCGACGCCGCTGCACCGAGTACAATACCAGGATGAAACATTGGATGAATTTCTGGATATTGATATTTATCCGCTAACAACACCGGGATTAAAAATGCTTCGACCAGTAAATTCCCAGCCGCCATTGTAATTCCAGGACTTGGCAATTGACCCGCATTTGGTGCCAACAGATATTCTGCCTCAGTGTCGCCTATCTCAATATAACCACCATAATCGCCACCGATAATCCGCATTTCATCTCCTGGAGTCCAGATATTAACTGAACCACCAGACAGACTGGCAGAGCAGACCAAAGTATCATTGGCAGTATTTGTCGTGGCTAATGATGTTATAACTCCTCTTGAGCCATCCGTGATATTCAAGATAGTCATACCTGGTATCACACCAAGTTTAGAGAAATTCTGTCCATGTGAATCAACATATGAATTAGTGGCCGAGTCCGGATTAGCCGAACCGCTGACTGCCTCCACAGCGCCGTATGGCGTCGGCCTATTCAACACGGTTGAATCTAATGTCACCGCTGTGGCATCCGCTATCGGAATTGGAGTAATACCCAACTTTCTACCAGTTCTACTCCAATCTCCTGAATAAGCATACTCTGGAGTTCCTGTCTGAGTCCGCCACCCAGGCTCCAACTCATCCAGGACACTCCTATCATACACCCGCAACTCATCATATGCTGTCGCTGCGGTGAAGTAGAACACCTTATCCACATCAGCCACATTCAACGGAACCGGATACTGCCCATATCCAGTCTTAGTCGGTATGATAAACCATGACTGGATCATCCGACCTAGGACCGCCATATAACTATACGATTCATTTATGGCACTCCTGATCCGTGTTCTACTATATTTAGAAAAGGCTGTATCCGGTGCCGTTCCATCTGTTTCTTCGTCGAATTGCTGCCAGAGTTTTCTTAGCACTTTGGCTTCCAACAATCCAAGGTTCAATTCATGTATATAGACATTTTCTGGCATAACTATTACCTCGGGATTGATTTCTTAAGCGGATCATAACAATCACGGCAGACGCCTTCGATTAGTTTATTACTTGAGAAACTAAAACCACACCGCTTACATTCTATATCTGTAATAGGTATATTCTCATCAGGATCGGTTATGGTCCACGCCGTTGATAAGGTTACAACATATGGCTGACCTTGTTTAAATGGCACACCAATTGCGGTAACAGTTTCCTCGGTGACACCAGTTACTAGACCAGATATATTAGTCTCCATATTATACAAAATAGACACACCAACAACAACCCCAGCTCGGATAAATTTATTACCACTGTCTAAAATGAAATCTCCAGATATTGGTGACTGATTAAATCCTGTTAATTCAGTTACTTGAAAGTAGGTTTTCATTTAATAGTCTCATTAGTGGTAACGATTAAATTTTAATCAGTACCATTATTATGCTCTAATAGTCCAGAAATCAGCCGCCAGATGAGGGTCCATAAGGTACTCAAACGAAATCCAGCCATAGCCATTATCGCCCCACTCGGGGCCGTATGAGTTCTCGAACTTAACCATACCCTTGTGCAGATCGTAACCAGCCCCCATGTAAATTGCATGCCAACCCAGGAGCTTTTCCCCCTGCTTGGGAATCTCGACTACCCCGGTCTTTTCAGTGTAAAGGCTGTCGAATCCCTCATAGCACCCGATACCACCTATGAAGCCATATCCGGCTGCCAGACAGTTAATTATATCATCTACGGAGTAGAGGGCATGGTACGAACTGATTATATGGTTTGTAGCCTCCGCATAGGCTGACAAAGGCGGTTTCTTGTTCCAGTTGGTCAAGGTGTAGGGCCACGTCTCTTCCTGGCATACCCCGACATTGGCAAGGGTCTTGAGCAAGTCCCGCAGCATAACCCCATCATCCGAGTTCACGTCACCAAACCGCTCTCTGTAAGCATAGTAAAGGAAAAGCTGTGAGAGATTAATTTGGTCTTGGTCGTTCTGAACCGCCGTGCTAACCATGTGGTAGATGCTGGCGAAGGCTCCACATGACCCCAGATCGGATTGGTCTGCTACAGGCGAACAGATCAGAGACTTTACTCGGGGAACATCGGCCATAGGCGTGAACTTATTACGGTAGGCAAACTCCAAATCCCGCCGATCTCCCAAGCTGAGGCCCTTTATGCCGGGTTTTCTAAACACTTCATACCCCCAAAACACATGACTTAACCGCAACCCACAGAGCCAAGGCCAAAGCGAAACATAAAGCAAAGGTCAAGATAGCCCGCCGCCGCTTATTCAGAGGATCGGTCGGGGGGCCGGAGAATTGCATCAGTTATTCCGCCCGTCCTCGTAGGGATTAAACCAGAAACATCCGGGAGTGCAGGCCGGAATTGCCAGACAGATTAAAAAAATGGCAATGAGTAATTTCTTAGTCATTTTATTTGCTTCCTTTCACTGTAGCCCATAGCACCGGGAATTGCACTTGGGCCGGAGCAGGGGCCATAATACCTTTAAGTTTGGCCTGCTGGGCCTGCATGTCAGCGATGAGAATCAAGGCGGCTTCCACTTCAGCAACGATAAAACACCCGCCGTTTTTAAGAGTAGTCATAACTGCACTCGCCTTAGCAATAGCCAGGGGTGGGTAGGCCACAGCTGCCCCGGCCTGAATACTATCCACTGCCGCCAGCCACTTCGCCGCTTCCGCCATTTGCGCTTCGGTCGGATTACAGATGAAATTTACCACCTTCTGCGCAGCGTCACTCCACACGCCTAAACTGGCACAGCCACTTACCAGAATCGCCACCATCGCCACAATTGCACATAACTTTTTCATGCCAAGTCTCCTTTTATTAGGCATTGGGTACAGATCATTTTATTCCCACTCACATAATGGGCCTGGTATTTCTGCGAGCATAATACGGATAAACAAATCGCCTTTTCTCCGCATATCTCGCATGGCACCCCCACGTAATGAGCTAACTCAAATTGTTTTGCTTCTTTGATTTTTTGCAGTTCTTTTTCAATCGCCACAGCCACATTTTTCAAAGGCTCACTATCCAAGCCGGCCTGGATTTTGTGGTTAACCTGAAATTTCAGATCATAAAGGAACACTTTCAATGAAGTCATGGAAGTCATGGCGCTTTACTCTCCTTTCTTAGGGTCTTTAGCAACACCCCCAAGGCCGGCCAAAGCCAGAAAGATTAAGAATTGTTCCCAGGTAATCTTACTAAACCCGAGAAGAGCCGCACCGATGAGCAGAATTGCTAAACCTGCCCAAGAAGTAACCGGATTATCCATGATTCGATTAAGCATGATGCCCCTCCCTTTCAGTCGGCCACCGATAGGACATAACCGCATCTACCGGGAACCAGCTTTCTTTCACCGTATTCGCTTGATTTCCGCCCAGGCATTTAATCATCCCTGTCTCATTGGAACCATCCAGGTACAGCGCCACATGGTGCCCTCCATTGCCCCACTCGAACACTACTACACAGCCCAGTTCCGGTTCCTCGCCCAAGTCCCTGCCCCAATTCAGCCAGGAGACCGCTGCCGCTGACCGACTACCCTTGATGCCGACCTTTTGCATCCATTTATTAAGGGCGGCAGAGCACCAGGGAACCTCATCATGGGTAGCGTGGTAGGTAGTAAACTTAAACATTTCCACTATGAGAGGGTTATCCTGCCAGCTTCCTGGAAGTTCCTTCTGGCCTTTGTCCTTTTCAGCTTCAATTAACCACGGCGGCTTCATTGGCGTTCTCCCTTGATCTTTAAGCCATGATGGGTCAGTCACTTTTTTACAACCTCGCCAGGACCCATAATTCCTTTATGGGAATGGAAGTTTATAGCGTGCCACAATCCTTCCGGGCCATCTCTACCTGCCATCCACGGGTCAAAAACTTCTTTAAATTCTTTCTTAGACATAAGTTCAAGCCTACATTGGGCATGAGTTGCTATCTGCTCATCCTGCTTCTTTTCCATCCTAACAAGGCGCCGTAATTGCTCAATAATCCCCCCGGCAACCAACGCCACTACAAGATACCAGAGCAAATCCCAATGTTCAGCTATTGAAGTTGGTGTTGCGGCTGTCATATTCCCCCTCCTGTACAATATGGCTGATGGTTAAGGAACAGTATTACCCACGATCCAAGTTCCAGGCGTTCCAGCAACAGTGCATCGCCAATAGTTAGCGTTTCCAGAGGTTAACGCTGTCACTGATCCATCATTCCAGCAAACATCTCCGATCCGGGAATACATAGTAACATATCTCGAACTGGCATTGCTGGGAATATAAGCGTCAGACCTAATCTGTAAAGCTCCAACTTGGCAGTAAAGTTCACTACTTCCTATTGAGTTAATGTAACTAGTCGCTGCCCCCCAATTAACTATTAATGTGGGTTCCGCAATGTAAGCCACATTCGTGCCACCAGCCACAGGAACGTTCTGCGTAAACGTAATTTGTATATCTGTAGCAGTTGCAGGCACGTCAATCCCTACATACACCTTACTCCATGTGTCATCAGTGGCAGCAGATAATGGAGTGCTGTAGGTAAAATAGTCTTTATTTGTGCCATCAACTATTCTAATCCTAAAATATGGATAAGCACTTGGGCTTTGCCCGGCAGCATGATAAACCCATGCTGAGAAGGTTGCATGATACCCTTTTAATTGATTGATAGCAGAGGCGCTAATTGTTAAAGTATTTGATGCTACTGCATTGACCGAAGACTGAGCACTGTATGATGCCCAATGAGCCGTAGTATCTGCTAAGCCAGTTCCACATTTAGTCCATGTAGTTGCAGCAGTCTTCCCCCATGTATCGGGACGATCTGCTTGCCACCTTTCCATCGACGCATTACTTATTAAGTTTTCAAAATCGCCAGTGCCAGCGTTGCGATTTATTACATCTTTATAAGTTGCATTCGATGAATAAACTGGACCATTATAAATAGTTCCAGTTCCTGCATCACTTATAGAGGTGTATATACCTGTAGTGCCATTAAACACAACCTTGCTGCAATCGGCATCAATAGACAGCGCACCAAAACCGCAATTTGTTATATTTACACCATCACAATTAACAAATGCAGTGGGTAAAGCTGTATAGGCTGCTTTAAAATTGTTCAGTGTTAAATAAGTACACTCTTCAAAGTAATTGCCTCCAACATTGCCATCGGAAGCGTATATATCATGCAGGTTTAAGTAGTAAGTATTTTTAGCATAAACGCTATAGCCCCCACACGCTTCTATCGAACCCGAAAACTCGATAACAGAGTGGTTGTTCGGAACCCCACTTATATATAAGCCATTACCCGTTAAGGTAGAAATTGCAAAGCCATTCATCCTGATTTGATTACTTTGTACCAGATCATCAGATATTTTTACCCCGTTGGCTGGGCGAGTCCAGGTTGACCCGGCATAAGTCAGCGTATGAATGTTAATGTCACTAAAATTGCAGTATATTGAATCATTAATAACTAAGGCATATTCAACAGCCCCAGTAAGCAAAGTCAAACGCTGGACCTGAACTCCTAATGCCCGGTCCAAAACTAAGGCGTTTTTGCACGAACTTGCCGCTCCCAAGATGGCGAAATCTCTCAGCGTGAAACCCATCCTGGTATTAACGCCATTTCCTATTGTTAAACAATCCTGGGTAGCTCCCACATCCGCATAAATAATTGACCCACTTCCGTATCCAGCTATAGTTATAGGGGTCGTAAGAACAAACGGGGTAGCTAAACGCCAGACACCTTCCGTTATGCGAAGGCACTGACCGTAGCGCATAGAAGCGACAGCTGCCGTAAAAGCTGCATGGCAGTCATTGCCTGTTCCTGAAATTGCCCCGAACCACTGCGGATAAACTTCTTCCACTGCACCAGGGCCAAAGACTACCTTGCCGGTGCTAGTCCAGGAGAAGATTTGGTAGGGGCCAGCCTGAAGAGAACCAGTAAAAGTTAGAGTCTTTCCGGTTGCAACAGCAAAAGAGCACCCATATGGGATAGTAAAATCTCGACTAAAACTAGTATCAGAGTTAATTGGCCATGTGCCAAGAGGAAAAGTATTTAATATGGTATTACTACTAAAATCAACAACAGCAGTACCATTTAATGTAAAAAACGGCTCTCCAGTTTCCTGTAAGTCCCCATTAAAAGTGAGTACCACCCCCGTTGCAATAGAAATCTTAGCCCCTGCTTCTCGTTCTATACGTACACCAGCAGGGATGGTTAGATTTGTCGCAAGTTTATAGGTGCCATGGGGAAAGTAAATAGTACCTACGCTACTCTGATTAGCCTTAATTAGTTCTATCGAGGCAGCTATATCCAAGACTCCTGTATTATCACAAGAATAGGGAGCGGCCTTAACAGAGGTGTATGGATAAAGCTTATGGTGCTCGGTGGTGGTAGGATAGGCTCCGTAACATGGAGAAAATGCCAGAGAGAAGCAGAGTATAAGCAACCAAATAAGTTTTTTCATTTTATAACCTCTTTAATTGTAATTACTTCTCAGACGTTGCGTAAGGTGGTCAGGTTCATGGGTGCCCCTTACTGTTTTTTCCTAATCACCACCGGTTCAACTTCCTTCACCGGAACCGCCGACACCTTCACCCACGGCGTGTCGATCAACTGCTCGTACTTCACCTTATCCAGCCCATGCACCGCAAGGACCGGAGCCAAAATCTCCTTGCTCAAGTCTGGGCTCTTTGCGGTCGTGTTCACCTCCAGCCAGGCTGCCGCCCTTGCTTTGTCTGTCGTATCCAGGGGCAAGTAGGCAAGATCGGCTTTCATGGCCGTACATGCGTCCTCCGAAGCCTCCACCATGACCAGGACGGTCTTACCCTCCCCCGGTCCAATTACTGACCAGCCGCCAGATTGTGGGATGCCCTTATCAAAGTTGTAATGGAGTTGATTCTTACCATCCTCAGTCTGGAAGGGCGGCAGAACCGGCTGGCCGTTAAGCAGTTTTGTGGCGATAATTATCTTTGCCATTACGTCACCACCGGATCGCCAAGCGTTCCCGGGCCGGTGAGAAACAAACCTGCCGCCGTAGCGTAAGGCACGCCGCTTACATCTGCAGCGCCCCCAATCTGGACATTGTTGTAAAGAGCCTGGGCGACGTTGGCAGAGGGGAAGTTGATCTTGATCACCCGCCCGGCCCCATAAGCCGCCGCAGCATTGACCTTCGACACAACCGTATAACTATTGACGACGGTATCTAAACGCATATTAGTACCGTCATGCCACGCATGAACAAAATTATATGTGCCGTCGCCGTTGACTGACAGTCTGGAGACTATGCCACCAGGGATGCCAGTGGTTAGTGTGAATGCGCTGGCGATTGAGACCTGTCGCCCGTAATTACGGTAGGCGATGAGTTGGGATAATATGAAAGGTTGAATGGTAAAATTATCTACAGTTCCAACAAAAGAAGCAGCACCACCACCTCTAATACCACCATTTTGAGGGGATGCGCCTTGAGCACGTCCAGCACATATGATATTGTTTGCTGCTATTGTTGATTGAGGTCCATTATAAGCTCCAGTACCAGTACCAAAATGAACCCTTGCGCCATTCTGGGCTACTGTTTTTAAATCATATTTAGCTCGATACCACTTATAGGCTTGCAAAACTGCTTGATAGCAATTTCCATAAACTAAATCCCCCCTTAGCAGTCCTCCGGATATTGAGAAAGTTCCGCCTTCATTTACTATTGTCCATTTAGTTGCGTCGTCAAAACCAGAATCAAGATTAAGTACGTCCCCCGCCACCGGCGCATTACTCCATAACCCCGTAGCAGGGTCACGGGTCCAGGTGGGGGAGATCCAGGGGCCGGGAAAATGACCCGTCAGCGCCGGTATGAATCTTCGGACTCTCAACATGGCTTAACTCGCGGTCGGAATGTAGGTTGCTACGCCCACGTCCGCCCCGGCGAAAACAATCTTGGGGTTGGTCATCATGGCGCCGATGAAAACCGCCTGGCCTGGTGATAAGGCGCCGGCAGCAAAAGTCAGCAGGGTTGTGTCTCCATCTTTAATGGTAATAATCCCGGCATTAACCGCCTGAAGGACAAAAGAGATAAGCTGAGCTGCGGTTGCAGAGATTGTGTGCGTGGCAGCCCCGGACATGGGAAACAGCACGGGGCCTGTCAACTGGCGCTTGCTCTCGGCGATGTCGGCAGCTACCGTGCCCGGAAGAGTAGCAACATCCACATCTAATATAGCAACACCAATCGTAATCACATCAGTCAAATTTTTAGACACCATAACTGGTGGATTAAAAATACCCGTTGGGGTCAGTATTACATTAGTAACGCCAGTAACTGTAAACAAACCAGCAATCGGCGAAGCAGCTATAGCTGCTCTCAAACCTGTACTTATTTCAGTTGCGGTTGGAGTCGCATCAGAAGTAAAAGTGCATTTTACACCATCAATTATAATCTCATCTGTTTGACTGGCTCCTGCATCTACTACTGTAATTGCTATGGTATGTACATAAACTGGAGTGAGTTCAATCCTATTCATCTTGGTAATCCTCCGAATTGGTACCGATCAAAATTTAATCCCTACCATTACATATTATCCAATTCCGATTTTCTATTCAACATCTCACGTTCTTGGTGGCCAAATTCCATATCGTAAACTTTGATTCCTTGGCCCATATCATGTGGTAGTGGTTCTCGTCGAGAAATTGGTCTACCTTGTGGTTTATATTGTTTAGACAGCCACTGTTCATGTGAACTGTTACCGACTTTCAACAATGCCGGTGCAGACAGCAATTTAGTCATAGGTCCTTGGCATACATCACAGCAAGGTAGTTCTTCCTTGAAGAATACCAAAATTTCTTTTTGCTGCCCACACCGGTCACAGCTGAAATCAAAAAGCGGCATTAACTACTCCTTCTCCTACGCAACAGCAGCAGCAGGAGTCATAGGTTCATATTCCATAAACACCGTCATGGCACCAGTCGCCGGCGGCCCAGCGGAGAAGATGGTGGTGATAACTCCAGGAGCAAGAATAACACCCTGAACGGGAGTACCAGCCAACAACTGGCCCGCCGCCAGAACGCCCACATCAGTGGTCTTGACCGGCCCCGTTGCCTTAGTACCATCCAGCATGAACAACTGATCTGCACCGGCAGAAGCAGTGTCAGTGGCACCACTCAGGGTGTTGGCCCCGGCACCGCCAGCCGGAGTGTAGCCGAACTGGAGGGTATTGGCCCCGGCTGGAATAGCTGTAGACACCCAGGCACCAAGAGAAAGCACCCGAATCGGCCCACCAGTTATAGTAAACCGGGTTGCGGTCCCGGTAATGTCAGCAGCGACAAGGTCATCAGCGATCACCCTCTTTCTTGACCCGCTCAGAGTGGCATCGGCCACAGCCGCCGTTACAAGCTGTTTTATATATCCAACAAGAGTATCCGTTGCGGTAACAGCTCCAGCGGCAGCAGCGTCCGTCTTATTCCCAATAACTTCATTAATCTGGGCATTAAGAGTGTTATCAGCCGCTGGCACATCATGGTATTCATCAATTACTGCCAACTCGGTGACAAGTTGCTTGATGTAAGCAACTAGAGTATCTGTGGTAGTCACCGCTCCGGAAGCTGCTGTGTCCTCTTTGTTACCGATAACCTCGTTGGTCTGAGCATTCAGAACATTGTTAGCTGCTGGTACATCGTGGAACTCATCAACTACTTGAAGTTCAGTGACCAACTGCTTCACATAGGCCATAAGCAGATCGGTGGCAGTTACTGCTCCAGTTGCCGCCGCAGTATCTACCGCACCCAAGACAGCTAAAACGGCGTCACGGGCAATACCTTCTGTGACTAACTGCTTAATATATGCCATTGCTGTATCTGCATCCGTTACAGCCCCAGAGGCAGCGGCACTATTAAGAGCACCAATTACTGCATCTCTTGTAATACCTTCGGTCACAAGTTGTTTGATGTACGCCATTATGGAATCAGTATCAGTCACTGCACCAGTAGCAGCAGCAGTATTCAACGCTCCGATAACAGCAATTAAAGTGCTTACATCATCAGACGCAAGAGCAGCAGCAGAGCCACCGGAGAAGCCATAGCCACCCTTGCCGTCGTAGCCATAAGCGAACCAAGTGCAGGCAAGGCCGCCAGTGTTGACCACGTTTTTGGTAAGTGCTGCGTTGTCATTGTAGAAATAGCCAGAGATAAGTCCGTCCGTACTTGCTGTGGTTATCATCTCTACAATGCCAGTAGAGATTTCGCCATAAACATCCACATTAATGCGGAAACCAGTTACAGCAACCAAACGAACAACATTGACACAGGCATCACCGGTGATAAAACCACGGTATTTAATATTGACAAACAAACGG
>Ga0265292_1001301_pt1 | contig 22721 bp, 31 predicted proteins | sample Munlanlewell296A_FD_189080 | JGI IMG/M metagenome (GOLD analysis project Ga0265292, IMG submission 189080) | Leachate microbial communities from a municipal landfill in Southern Ontario, Canada - Leachate well 296A | ecosystem: Engineered > Solid waste > Landfill > Unclassified | place: Canada... | reverse complement strand
CTTGAGCATTCAAAAAGCATAGAAAATAAGAGTTTCACGCCAAAAGTTTTAGCTTATGACATTGAAACAAATGATATACAGATAGGAAAAGGAGAAATATTAATGATTTCATTAGTATCTGAAAATATAAAGAAAGTTATAACATGGAAAAAATTATCAAATGAGAGAGATAAACCAGATTATGTAGAATATGTAAAAGATGAGGGAGAATTATTAGAAAGATTTACTAAAGAAGTTAGAAAAATTTCTCCAGATTTTTTAGTGGGATATTATTCGGATGGATTTGACTTGCCTTATATAAAAGCAAGAGCAGAAAAACATCAAGTAAAATTAAACCTTGGATTGGATGATAGTCAACCAAGATTTTCAAGAGGAATAAATCTTACAGCTAGAATAAATGGAATTGTTCATGTAGATATATTAAAATTCATAAGAACTGCCTATGCTCAATATATGAAATCGGAAACTCTTTCCCTTAATGAAGTTTCAAAAGAATTTTTAGGCGATACAAAAAAAGATTTCAAATTCAAAAAATATTCAGAATTAAATCAAAATGATTGGAAAGAATATTATGAATATAACTTACACGATTCTTTTTTAACATTCCAATTATTTAATAAATTCTGGCCAGATTTAATGGAATTTACAAGAATAACACAAGAGCCAGTTTTTGAATTATCAAGAGCGGGACTTTCAAAATATGTTGAATCCTACATTCTTCATAATTTAGAGAGATTTAATGAAATTCCAGAAAAAAGGCCATACAATCCAGAAATGTCAGATAGAAGAGATACTGCAAGTGTTGAAGGAGCATTTGTTTTCGAGCCAAAACCAGGATTGTATGAGAATATTGCAATATTTGATTTCACATCAATGCATACAAGCATAATAATATCTGAAAATATATCTAAAGGAACTTTGCTGGAAAAAAAGGAAAAAGATTCTTATGAATCTCCAATTATAAATTTCCAAGGAAAAGAAACAAAGTTTTATTTTTCAAAAAAACTAGGGTTCATTCCTGAATTGTTAAAGGATATATATGAAAAAAGAAAACATTTCAAAGAAGAATACAAAAAAAATCCAAATCTTATAACAAAAGCGAGAAGCAATGCTTTCAAAGTTCTTTCAGCGTCTGTTCATGGATATATTGGTTTCTTTGGAGCAAGATATTACTCCTTGGAATCTTCTGCATCTATTCTTGCATTTGTAAGAAAATTCAACAAAGAAATAATAGATAAAGTTGAAAAGGAAGGTTATGAAGTAATATATGCGGATACGGACTCCGTCGCTTTTTTAATAGGAAAAAAAACAGAATCTCAAATAAAAGAATTCCTTAAAAAATTAAATTCAGAATTGCCAGGAGTTATGACTCTTGAATTGGAAGGATTTTTTAAGAGAGGCATATGGGTTACAAAGAGAAGTGGACTTACTGGAGCAAAAAAGAAATATGCTTTAATTGATGAAAAAGACAATCTCAAAATAAGAGGTTTTGAAACAGTAAGAAGGGATTGGTGTACTTTAGCAAGAGAAATACAAAACAATGTAATAAGACTCGTTCTCAAAAATGGAAATGAAAAAAAAGCACTTGTATATGTTAAAGAAATAATAAAAAAATTAAAAGAGAGAAAAATACTTAAAGAGGAATTAATAATAAGAACTCAGCTTAAAAAATCCCTTTCAGAATACAAAGCAATTTCTCCCCATGTCGTTGCCGCTAAAAAAATGCATGAATTAGGAATTCCTTTGAGTGAGGGGAATTTGATTGAATATTATATTGCTGAAACAAAAGGAAAAGAATCAAAATTAGTAAGAGAGAAAGTAAAACTCCCTCAGGAAGAAGGAGAATATAATCTTAAATATTATCTTGAAAGGCAGATTCTCCCCGCAGTTGAAAATATATTTCAGGTATTTGGCATAGATATGAAAGAAATTATTGATGAAAAGAAACAAACAAAGCTGAGCGATTTTTAAAAACAAAAGAACATTGTTAAGTTAATGTAAAAATAGGTTTTGTAGTTATCTTAGTAAAATCATTTGGTTGTTATAATATTCAAGGTGTTGCTCAACTAATTGCATTAATATAAAATAACTGTGACAGATAACTCTTATAAAAGAGCTCTTGTGGCCATCTTAGTAAAATCATAGAGTAATTATAATATTTAGAACATAGGGCATATAGTTATCATGGTAAAATCGTAATCTTGTTCAACTATTAATAAATATTGAGGGACTAATTGAGTTAATAAAAAATAACTGTTATAGATAATTATTATCGTTCTTCTTTTAGGAACATTTAAAATCTTTTTTCTATTTTATTATATATGAAGAAACATAATCCTGTAAGGAAACACATTTTAAAAAGAGTGTGGATTGCTTTTGGGGCAATATTATTAGCTTGGACTATGTTCTGGTTCATATATGTAAGAATATTAAACCATTATGCATTTATAACAAATGTAATTCTTTTAGTGGTGGGATATTGTTTGTTAATAAATTATGCTTTAATTACAGCTGTTTATTGGGCTGTTAAAAGATTAAAGAAAGAGTGGGAAATAAGGGAATAAATTTAAAATAAAGATTTATTATTTTAAGCAATAATTTTCTTTTTCTGCATAATTATTTCATCAAAAACTTCAACTAATTTCCTTACAAAATTGCTCTTCATATTTAATCTAAATAGTTTTGCATTTCCAATTTCTCGTGTAGGAACTATTATTCCTGTTTTTAGCAAATCTTCAAAAATTCTAAATAAAGTCGTTCTTCCAATTTCAGCACCTTCTGCAATATCAGATATGCTATAATCTAATTCTCTTCCTTCTATTAAAAATTCTAAAACTCTTATTTTAGGTGTATCTCCTAAAGCATGCCTAAACAATGTTTCCATACTAAATTAAATTATATCAAACTATTTAAATGTTCCTATAATGAAACATTAGTGTTCCAAAGTAATTAAGATAAATTTTAATATGTTAATGCATTATATAATATATGGATTTACAAAATGCGATTATGAAACGAATTCTTAGAAAATTGATTAATTTAAATATATGGGGTGGACGTCATACTGAAATAAAAAATCTTCAAAAATGCTTGCCAGATCATTTAAGAGGAATAAAAGAGCATAAGAAAGCAACAAAAGAATTAATAAATAAGGGTTTTTTAAATGTCAAGCCATCAACAGGAGAAATTCATGTTGGATTAAACAGCTATAAACAAAAAGAAATTTTTGAATTTTTGGAAACAGAATAAAAATGGAAAAGAAAACTAAAGAAATAAAATTGCCTATGGATTTTAATCCAGGAACACAAAAATATGAGCCAATACTTCCTTTAAGAAAAACAAGGGAAAAAGTTAAAATTGACATAAAACCTATAATAATTTTAATAATTGCTTTATTAATATTGTTTGGAGGATTTTTATTAGCATTAAAATACAATCTATTTAATTAAAATGAACAACCAATCAATTATTCAAGCAGGGAAGATAGCACAAGAAGTAAAGAAATGGATTAAGCCATACGTAAAAAAAGGTGTTCCCTTACTAGAAATAGCAGAAAAAATAGAAAATAAAATAATTGAACTTAAAGGAAAACCTGCGTTTCCAACAAATCTTTCTATAAATGAAATTGCAGCTCATTATACTCCTTCTTATAATGATGAAACTCTCGCTCATGGTTTGCTTAAAGTAGATTTTGGAGTTCATATAGATGGATGGATTTCTGATACTGCTTTTTCAGTGGACCTAGAAAATTCAGAAGAAAACATTAAATTAATTAAAGCTTCTGAAAAAGCTCTTGAAGAAGCAGAAAAAATAATAGGAAAAGATGTCTCAACAACTGACATAGGAAAAGCTATTCAAAGCGCAATAGAATCTTATGGTTTTTCTCCCATAATAAATTTATCCGGACATCAAATAGAACAATATAATTTACATTCTGGATTGAGCATTCCAAATATAGATGACAAAAGAAGCACAATAATAAATGCAGGCCTGTATGCAATAGAACCTTTTGCAACAAATGGTTCAGGCAAAGTTAAAGATGGAAAGCCTTCTGGGATTTATTCTCTTATAGATTATAAAAATATAAGAAATCCAAGTGCAAGAGAAATTCTAAAATATATTACAGAAGAATACCAGCAATTACCTTTTTGTTCGCGTTGGCTTGTAAAGAAATTCGGAACAAAAGCATTGCCCGCGCTTAATCAATTAGAACAAAATGAAAATTTGCATCAATATGCCCAGCTTGTTGAAGTCAATAAAGGAATTGTTGCACAGACAGAGAATACGATTTTGATTGAGGAAAGTGGGAAGAAGATTGTGACTACGAGGGGGGATTGAAGAGATTATATAATTTATAATAATAAATTTATAAATAAATTACTCTTTTCTATAATGGATGAAAGTCAAAATTATTGCTGTTTTTAAAGAAAAGGAGGAGATAAATAAAATAGTAAATAAGATTAAAGATTATTCTTTTGGTGATTTTCAGAGGGATAAACATTTTGAAATCTCGATTCTTGAAAAAGCAACAGATGAAAATTTACTTAGAAAAGTTTTTCCAAAATTTGAGTTAATAAAGACAATTGAATTACGAGAAAATGAACGGGGAGAGAGACATTATAGTTTTAATTATGAATTAGAAGATAGAACATTTGTAATAATTTCTTTAGCACTCAATCATGAACCTCCAATGATTATTAACGGATATCATGCAAAAAGAAATTATAAAGAGTTTGAAAAGAGTTTGAGAAAAAATTATGGAAAAAGATTCATCTAATTGGTGTTGGGGTTTAAATTGATTAGAGGGATAGATATCTTTGCTTCTTGATTTTTAAATGAAAATATTAATGCTATTATGAGACATTCGTTTTTTTGCGCTACAATTAAATTAATACTTTTTAATTCATTTAAAATATTAGGATTAATGTTATATTCAGGCAATACTTCCGAGGCATTTAATATCTGAATTCCAACTATCTTCCCACGTCCAGTTAAATTAAATATAAAACTGCCCAAACTAAATCTTTCCTTAACGTTTTCATTCTCTTCCTTGCACGAAACTATTAGACTATCATCCAAATCACTATAGTGAAATCTACATTCTTTATTATCCATATTATTAGAATAGTTTATCCATATTTAAGGTTTTTTATTTTACAGAGAATACAATTTTGATTGAGGAAAGTGGGAAGAAGATTGTGACAACGAGGGGGGATTGATTTTATTATCAATTAACTAAATTTTCTAATCCTTGGCAGATTTCTTTATGAAACATTATACCCATTCCTATTCCTATATGATAAATATACATACAAGCTGTCAATGATAAAAATTTTAATGTTTCTTTTATCTCAATTAAAGATTTGTCTTTATTTTCTTCCCCAAAAGGTACAATTCCATAAAAGGGAATAAAATATCTTGCTTTATATCTTATTTTATTATCTTCCATAAAAAATAAAGAAATAGTTCATATATAAAGATTATTACAAATTAAAATAAAGTAATTATCTGTAACCGTTTTAATATTATAATCTGGTTGATTAATAGTTGAGCAATATTATGATTTTATCTGATAATTAAACTCCCTTTCTCAGAATATATTATTACAATCTCACATCAATAATCTCATTCTTCTTTCACTCATGTCATTATGCTCTACTAAATTTTCATGAGGGAGAATTCTATATAATCCATAACCATTTTCAGCTCCACTTTTTTGAGCAGTTTCAATTATTATCTTCTTCCATAACAATCTAGAAATAATTTTTGAAGTCATAACAGCCAAATCTTTTTTACTTTTATGTTCATTATCATCCCATAGACCAACAAAAGCGGGAAATAATGCTTTGTCTTCAATATTATTATCACAATAAGTATATATTTCTCTAACAAAATGAATATAACTTTTTTCCATAATCAAGAAAATTAAATAGAATTTATATTAATTGTTATGTTTGAGAGTATGATTATAAAATTGTTGAAAAGAAAATGCAATTATCTATAACAGTTAGGTTATTATTAATCAACCTTAGTAATATATTTACATCCAATGATTTTACCTGATAATTAAACTCCTCATTCAAATACTTATATCCTATGATATAAGTATATCTTATTATATAACTATCTAAAATAAAGTAAGAAATGTTATTAAAGAATATAAAAACACATTCACCCCAAATAACTATTTCTTTCAGGATTTTGAAAAAATACTGACTGAAATATTACCCGAGGTAACTATTTCCTTCGGGAATAGCAGCCTTCGCAAATTTATTGCTTTTTCTTCTCTAAATAAGCAATTCCCCCGTCCATATCACAAAATAAAATATATTTTTTGGATTTTAGAAAATCCACCCCAATTATTGTTGGCATATTTGAGAGTTCGTTACTCTCTTTATCAGAAGTTGGTTTAATAACACACACAGGAAAATCCTCTTCTATTAATTCTTCATTTTCACCTTTAAAAACAAATTTTAGTTTATTAAAAATATATCCTTGATATTTTCTCCCACCAATATTAACTATTTCAGTTTTCGATAGAGAATCAAATGGAATTTGTAATCTCATTGCATCAAGATAGCTTAAGATTGTTTTTGGACTTCCTGTATCTAAAATGAAGAAGGTATTAAGTATTTTTCTAGGGGTTTTTAAAAGAACAACACTATTCAAATAAGTCATTTCTGGATGATTCAATGAAGTAAGTAGGGGTATTTTCATTTATAATATAACTATTTCGCCCTTAGGAGTTATATGCTTAATAAGAACTAAATTGCTATCCCCCCCTCTTCTCTCTAATTTCTTAATTAATATTACTGCGGTTGGAGCAGAGTCTATAATTTTTTTATCCTTAATGGCAACAAACTCACCTTCATAATCTTCTCTAATCTTAGGAGAGTTTTCTTTAAACCATTTCAAATCTGCAATTGAGCCAGAAAGAAGTTGTAATTCTGTCATTTTTTGAAAAGGTATTTTAACTTTAAAAATCTTTTTGTCCTGTAAAGTAAACAATACAACTTAACATCTTCAGTTTATGTAATTATCTCAGTAAAATCTTGTATTGAAATTATATCACTAAGGTTAGTTAATAGTAGAACAATATTATGAATTTAATTGATAATTATATTTCAAAGAGATTGGCAATATTAAGAGGTTTTACACATTAATTATATTAATCAAAAAATGTTAAGTTAGCAACTTGACTTAACATGTCCTCTTCTCAATTATCCCAAATAACTATTTCCCTCAGGATTTTGAAAAAATACTGACTGAAATATTACCCTAAGTAACTATTTCCCTCAGGATTTTGAAAAAATACTGACTGAAATATTACCCTAGGTAACTATTTCCCTCGGGAATAGCCGCTTTTGCAGATCTAAAGAAAGATTCTTCTATTTTCTTATAAACATCTATTGTTGACTTTGTTATGCTTGGTTTTACTTTTTTAAGAGCTTCCTCAAAATGTTTCTTTGTTACAAACTTTGCATCAATTGATTCTCTCAATGAAAGCAAAGCTGCTTCTCTTGCAAGAGATTCTATATCTGCACCAGTATATCCCTCAGTTTTTTCAAGCAAATCCTTAAGGAAATTTTCTTTTTCTTTATCATTAAACATTTTCTTCCCATCTCCAAGAGGCATTTTTTGAGTATGTATTTTAAAAATGTTTAATCTTCCTTTTGAATCGGGAGCATTAACAAGAAGTATTTTATCAAATCTTCCTGGCCTCAACAAAGCAGGGTCGAGCATATCTGGCCTATTTGTTGCGCCAATCACCAATATATCTTTCAAATCTTCCAATCCATCCATCTCAGCAAGCATTTGATTCAAAACTCTTTCAGTAACTTTATTTCCATAATCAACTCCTCTCTTTCCAGCTAAAGAATCAATTTCATCAAAGAATATAACACACGGAGCAACTTGTCTTGCCCTTTCAAAAATCTTTCTCATTCCTTTTTCACTTTCTCCAACCCACATACTATTATGTAATAATAAGGGTCTCTTTCCACCAACAAAACTTCCATCTTCTGTTTCAACATCATACATAATCTGCTCGTTTGTTTTTTCAATTTTACTAATCTTTATCCATAACAAATCACTATCTATTAAAAATTTTAAAATCCTAAATTCTTCTGAATTTTTCTCATCATCAGATAACCTCCCTTCTAAAACAGAAATCATTCTTTTTAGTCTATGAATGCCAACCTGCTTTCTTCCAGAAACAACAGCTTCAAAAAGACCATCGGGAATATACTCTTCTCCTTGTTTTGTTTTACTATATTTTAATTTGCCTCTTTCTTTTAATTTTCTTAAAATATCTGCAATTTTAGGTAAAATAAGATGAGCATTATAAAATTGCCTGACTTCAACATTACTATTTTTATTAAAAATTAGACCATCAAATTTAATTAAATCTTCTTTTCCAGTAATAGTTATCATAAACATATTATCTTTTCTAAACCATAATTTATGTCTTATTCCCAAAAATGTTAAAAGATATGAAATGCCCTGGGCTAATTTCTCACTCTTAGAACCATATTCTGCTTTTAAATTATCAACATGTCCATCTCCTTTCCATGCACCTCTTAAAAATGCAGATATATTCTTTCCATCCTCAAAAAACACTCTTTTAGGAACATTGATACCATAAGATTTCTTTCCACCAAGCTTTCTTTCAAATAACTCCTCCATATAATATATTAAAGGAGCGGAATAAACTGCAATGCCTTTATCAAATTCTTTTATTCTATCTTTTGAAACAAAAAGCTCAAAAAGTTCTTTTATTCTTTCTTTATTTTCTTTATTTATATTAAATATTTTAACAGCCCCCTTTTCTTTGGAAATTCCCCCCTCAGAAACAAACCAACCCAAAAACTCAGCTAAATTTTCATTTATAAACTTGGGAAGTTTAGTTTCACTATGCGAAGAAAATATCTTAACCAGATTAAAATCTTTATTTTCTTCAATAAATCTAATATTCTTATTATTAGGAACCTTGATTTCTATCTGTTTATTAAATAATTTAATTTTATTTGGATATGCAATTAAATCTCCTTTTTTTAAATCTATTGTTTTTATCCATCTTAAATTATTATCAAATGTAAAAAAAGGCTGATTTCCTGAAACCCCAATTGTATTATTGTCTTCAAAAGTTATTTTATATGCATCCTTAACATTAAGTTTATATGCTCTAATAATCTTAGACAAATCAATTTTTTTATCTTTTAATGATTGAACAAAAATTTCTCTTTTAGGAATTAAATATTCAACATTATCTTTATTTTCAATAATAGAATTTTCTTTTAATAAATTATAAAAAGTTTCTATTTTCTGTAACCCGCATAAACTTGAGAGTATAGGGGTATCTTTTGCAACACACAACAACGAGGGTCCTTTTATTTGTATAAAATTTGCTTCACTCTCTTTTGCAACAGCTTTTGCTAAAAGAGTTTTTCCTGTTCCAGGAGGACCATAAAGTAAAATTCCCCTCGAGGGACGTATCCCCATTCTTTTGAAACTATCAGGATATTTCATAGGCCATTCAACAGCTTCTTTTAAATCTTGCTTAACATCCTCCAAACCACCAACATCTTCCCAATTAATATTGGGAGTTTCAACTAAAACTTCTCTCATTGCAGAAGGTCTTACAACTTTCAGAGCATCCATAAAATCTTCATGATTTATAATTAATTTTTCTAATATATCTTGAGGAATCTCATCTTCTCCTTCAAGTTTCATCTGGGGCAAATATTTTCTAAGAACATTCATAGCAGCTTCTTTTGCAAGAGATTCCAAATCAGCACCAACAAAACCATGAGTAATAGAAGCGAGTTCTTCTAATTTAACACTCTTTGTTAGAGGCATTCCTCTTGTATGAATTTTTAAAATTTGCAATCTTCCTTCTTTTCTTGGAACTCCAACTTCAATTTCCCTGTCAAATCTTCCGGGTCTTCTCAAAGCAGGGTCAATAGAATTAACTCTATTCGTTGCCCCTATAACAATAACTTTTCCACGAGATTTCAGTCCATCCATAAGGGTTAAAATTTGAGAAACAACTCTTCTCTCAACTTCTCCAGTTACTTCCTCTCTCTTGGGCGCGATAGCGTCCAACTCATCTATAAATATAATTGTTGGGGCATTTTTTTCAGCCTCTTCAAACAAATCCCTTAATCTTTTTTCACTCTCACCATAAAACTTACTCATGCACTCAGGTCCATTCAATAATATAAAATTAGCTTCAGATTCATTTGCAACAGCTTTTGCTAAAAGAGTTTTTCCAGTTCCAGGAGGTCCGTGCAATAAAACTCCTTTAGGAGGATTTATTCCAAGTCTTTTGAATATTTCAGGATGTTTCATGGGAATCTCTACCATCTCTCTAATTTTCTTTATCTCATCGTTTAATCCTCCTATATCTTCATAATATATCTCTGAAATATTATCTTCTGTAATCTCTACTGCCTTGGGATTTAGAGAAACTTCTGTATTTTCTGTTATTTTAACACTTGCATTTGGAGAAGTGTTTACAACCAAAAATTTAATCTGAGCTATTCCTCCACCCAAATTTCCAAAACCCATATTGCCAAGCATGTCTCCTAATAATCCCCCCATATCATCATCCATCCCCATATCTGAAAACAAATCTTTTCTTCTTTGAACTCCTCCCAAAATAATTATATCTCCTTTCACAACTGTTCTTCCAAGTAATCCGTTTCTGAGACTTCGAGGATCTCCCTGAACCATTATCCCCTTTTGTGCAGGAGCAATCATTATTTTTTTTGCTTCTTTTACTTCGGCTTTTGAAATGGTAACAACTTCTCCTATTCCTGTTTTAGCATTTTTTCTAAGAATACCATCTATTCTTATTATTCCTTCTCCAACATCAGCGGGATAAGACCTATCAACAATTGCAACAGTCTCTCTATTTCCTTTTATAAGAATTACATCTCCTCTTCTTAATTCAAGTTCTTTCATTAAGTCTGCATCTATTCTTGCTATCCCTTTGTAAGTATCATCTTGCAAAGATTCAACAACTTTCAATTGAACTGTTCTTTTTGGCATTTTAATTTAATACTTTATCTTCTCCCTTTGAATTATTAAATGTATCATAAAATATCCTATCAAGCGTGAGTGTAGGGTCATGTTGTTTGTATTTTCCAGGAGTTATCAATGTTGAATACATTTTACTAGCCATCATTTGACCAACATATAATTTATATTTGCTTTCCCCAAGACAATTAAATCTTCCCTTATTTTCTTCAGGAGAAAACTCTTCTTTAATATTTTCTAATCCAAATTCGGATAATATCTTTGTTAGATACTTTAATAAAACTCCATCATCAAATTTTCTAAAATCATCCCAATTATCTGCATTGATTATTGAAATAAATCTAAATTCCTTTGAATTATGTTTTTCTAACATTGCAAATTTTAATATCTCTTCCTTAGTTATTCCTTTCTCTAATAATTTTTCTTCTATCATTTTATTTTTTTCCCTTTAATTCCTCAAAATTTAAACTTAATTTTCCAAAATCTTCAAAGCATAATTTTACCATTTCATCCATAATGTTTTTTTGCTCGTTCATAAATGAAATTATCTCTTTAGGTATTGAAACAGCATAGCTATTTCCTACTAATCTCATCTTGACGTGAAACTCTTTGTTCTTTAAATTTATAAATCTGCTGTATTCTTGTTCATCAACAGGATGAATTATTTTTTCATTGCAATCGGCATTTGGGCAAACCATTAAACGCAGGACAAACCCATTTTTTATAACTTGCGCCTTTTGCATTTTCTTCCCGCATTTGTTGCATAAAATTGTGTTATTGAATATATCGTTTATCATTTTAATTAAAAAGTCTTTTTCTAAGTTTATTCATTTTGATTATAATCCCTGCATATTCTACAATAATTAATACTAAAAATATCCAGAAGGCTAATTTATAATTCCAATGCCAAAGTAATACTAAGAAAATTAAAAATAAGGGCAATGTAATAGAATAACGAAGACTATCTATTAGATATTCTTTTTTTGTATCTTCACTTACTAATTTATTTTTTGCCATTTTTATTTCCCATAATTTCCAATATGATTTCCTTTAGGAAGAAAGTTTATAAGACTATTATATAAACTCTCAGCAGATGTATTTCCAATGTACTTTTGCCTGTACTCTCCAAAATTATAATCAATACTCACCATACCCCTTCCACAACTTTTAGGCAAATAATTCATATTATCAATTCCAGATTTGTAGTTTTCCATTTTATTTTTTGTTTTGCTGTGTTTTTGGGATATTTTTATTTTCCCACGCGAATATGAAGCCAGATCTCTAAGATTTTCACCTCGAGTCTGGCAAAGGGTTGAAAAGAGGTTGTATACATTACAACGTATACACACAGAATGTATACTATTTAAATATTTCGGTGAATGAGGCTTTATAATTAAACAAGAATACAATCAATTCTCACTTATTTTAAAATAAAGATTATAATAAACACTCAAATACAATTCTTATAAATTTTTAAATAACATTTTTCGTCAAGTTGTCCACCGCCATCCCCAATATAATAATATCTTTCATCTACAGGAGTACTTTTTTTCACATCAGTGAGCTCACCACAAGATACACAAATTTCCAAATCGCTTTCCTTTGGAGTGTTCTCCTTTAGAGGAGATTTGGAAAGCTTTTGCTCTGTCATAAAACTTTAACTAAAGCCTTATATTTAAAAATATCTATTCAAATTTATAATAAAACATTTATTAATTAAGAGAAGAAAAATCAAATTTTACTTTAATTTATATGGCTTAAGAATTAATAATTGTTTTAAATCATGATAGTGGAGTCGTTTTGGCTCTCTCACTTCCTCTCTCTTATATTTCTCCATCCTCTCCCTGTTCGTCTCATTAAGAATATTCATCCGATAAACCACATTATCACTCCCATCTTTTAATAAAATTCCATGACACCAGAGATTATGAAAATCATTAAGGATTACTTCCTTCCCAAAATTATCCTGAATTGCTTTCTGTTTATCTTTAATATCCGTTCCAAAAACAATTTCCTCAATTACCATAATATAATTATAAACATGCTCTTTAAAAGAATTATTGTGATTAAAAACATACAATAACCAACTTTTAAAAACAATATAATCTCTATAATTAAATGGGCAAAGAAGGTGATTCAAAAGGCAAACTTAAGAGATTTTTAAAAAAATCCTGGGAAATAATATGGAAAGATGACAGTTTTAAGGGGTGGCTCATATCATTAGTTTTTATTTTTGTTGTTATAAAGTTTATATTTTTTCCTTTGCTGAATTTAGCAACAGGAACTTCTTTGCCTCTTGCGATTGTTGAATCCTGCAGTATGTACCATACTGGAAATACATTTGGGAACTTCGACAACTGGTGGGAAAGTCATTATTCAAAATATGGTAATTTTAATATAAATAAATCTGAATTTGAAAATTTCACTCTTAAAAAAGGATTTAGCAAAGGAGATATACTTTTCATAATAAAAGCAAAACCCGAAAAAATAAAGATAGGAAATATAATAATATTCAACGCAAATGAAAAAAATCCCATAATTCATAGAGTGATAAACATAAAACAGGAAAATGGAAATTACACATTTTCAACAATTGGAGATAATAATAACGGACAATTGTCCGTTGAAACAAGTATAAAACCGGAACAACTTGTAGGAAAAGCAGTATTAAGAATAGTTCCTTCTGTTGGATGGGCAAAACTTGCATTTTATGAACATTTAAGACCTCAAAATCAGAGAGGATTTTGCAAAGAGCAATAATCCTTCTATCCTAAAAATAATCCAGCAATAAGAAGCTTTATAAATTAATTAAATTTAAACTGAAATAACATCAAAGGGAAAATATAATAAAAATGATTGAATTCTGTCCTAAATGCGGAGCAGTGTTAATTCAAAAGAGAAAGAATTATGGCTGTGCCAGATGTGAATATTCAACAAAAGACAAATTTAAAATAAAAACTTCTGAAAAAATAGAAGAGAAGAGCAAAGTTGTTGTGATTAAGAAGGAGATGAATACTCTTCCAGTTGTAATTGAAAGATGCAAAAAATGTGGAAATGAAAAAGCATATTTCTGGACAATTCAAACTCGTGCAGGGGACGAAGCAGAAACGAAGTTCTTCAAGTGTACTAAGTGCGATCACACTTGGCGTGAATACCGATAAACGGCATTCTGCGACATTTTAATAAATTAAAACGTGAGAGAATACAAATAAAAAATAAAAGAATAAAAATAAAAAAATTAATTCTCTGCTAAATTAAATACATTCCTTATAGCAACCACTATAATTGCCGGAATAAATATTATAAGAAGTGCATCAAGAACCTGGCTAAGAACTTGGACATTGTAAAAAACATTTCTTCCTAATGCAGAAGCTATGATTAATATAACTCCAGAAACTAAGAAAGGTGTAGTTTCTTTTTCAGATATATTTAATAGACCTATAATTAAACCAATAATTACAAGAACAACTATCCATACATTGCTAATTTCTCCAAGCAATCCTAAAACGAATGCAAGAACAACTCCTAAAAGAAAAGCCCAACTTCCAACAAATCTTCCAACAAATTTCCCAGCAAAATTCCTACGAGATTTTTTATTAGATTTTACCATTTTACCTCCATTATACCTCTTTTACAAACATTAAATTTGTATAATACATAGAAGAATAATTTATTTTTAAAACTAACTGAAAATTGCCTCGATGGGATTTTGAAAATTGCAAATCCAAATTATTCAAAGCCCGTATTTTTTCTTATAAATCTTGTCGTGATGATCAAAATCAACAAACAAGACAAAATTATTAGAAATATCTACTCTGAAAACAAGAACAAAACTAGAATCTATATGAACTCCTTTGAAATCTTTCAAATCATATCTTAAATTCTTATAATGTTCAATGGACATCAGATCAGAATTAATTACTTGCTTTATTTTTTTATTTATTATATCAACTCTTTTTTTATCTTTTTTAGCAAGCTTTTCAATTATAAATTTAAGTTCATCAGTAAGGTTAAAATTAAACATTTAAGCCTCACAAAGTTTATCAAGTTCCTGTAAACTCATTTTTTTAAGACCATATTTTTTAAAATGATTATTAGAAATAACAATAATCCTTTTTGTATATTCTTCAGTCGCCTCTTTTTCAAGAATATCTTCTCCGTAAAGTTCAATAAACTTATTTAGTGCCTCTGACTTATCTTTTAACCCATATTTTATCTTTACAATTCCCAATACGCTGTTTGCATAATTTCCTAATTCAACTCTGGCTGAAATTTTTTGATTTTCCATTTGTGTTTTAGAGTGTATTTGATATGCATTCCAAATGCACTTGAAGTATTTAAGTCTTTCTAATAACATCTAATGAATATAAAAATGGTCTTGAACTGAAATTTAATTAAATTTTAAAGAATAACAAATAAAGAATAGATAAACCTTTTAAAGAATTTATTTCTAATTAATTTAACAATACGGCCTCGTAGCTCAGCCTGGCTAAAGTTCTAACGAACAAGCCATTCTGAATATTGGGCAAATTGATACGGCCTCGTAGCTCAGCCTGGCTAGAGCACTAGACTCTTACTCTTGAATAAGAATAGAAATCTAGGTGTCGTGGGTTCAAATCCCATCGAGGCCATTTTATTTAAAATGGCATTAAATTTTTGCAATAAATGTGGAGGAATTATAAGAAGTAAAAAGATAGACAAAGATAAATCATATTCCTTCTGTGATAATTGCCAAAAGTTTAAACTTATAAAAGAAGAGGATATTAATGACGTTTCTTTTAATGAAAAAATAGAAAAAAAGAAGAACAAGGGAGAGGGCGTTAGGGAAGATAAAAATGAATTTGCTAATTATAGTCATATATGTAAAAAATGCGGATATGACAAAGCTCAGATAATAGATATGGGTGTATTTTATTCAGATGAGGACAATTTAATTCTTCTACGATGCGGAAAATGTGGTTTCTCTGAAAGAATTGGAAGAAAAACTTCTTAATCTTCTTCTTTCTTATCTTCTTCAGAATCTTTATTCTTCAGCTTATCCCAATATTCATTTCTTTCAAGACCGGCATAGAAATGACTTTTTCCTTCATTCCTCAACTTCCAATATAATATATTCCCATTTACTGTATCTATTCTCCTTGCAACTCTAACTAATGCTCTTTTAGCTGCACTTTTTACTTGAGGCTTAGAATTTTTACCTTTAAGCCTCTTTTCTTCCTCTTTTTTCCATTCCAAGACCTCTTTCATTTCTTCAAGAGTTTCCTTATACTTTTCCTCAATCTCTTTTGGAGTCAAAGGAGGAAATTTTATTCCTGTATATTTCTTTATCATTAAAGGATTAAGAAAAAGAATTTTTTAAATATATCTTATGTTTTTAATATTTGAGAGAAAATTTAATTATCTATAACAGTTATTTTTTATTATTATCCATGATGCCATATTATAATTAAATTATATGATTACAATGTTAGTTAAGAGTAGAACCATGTTGCGATTTTACCACGATAACTACTATAGCTTAATTTACAATATACATTAACAAATTTACAAATATAAATTCATTCACTAAGTAATTCGGGGCGGTTAGTAATCACCTCACTAACGTATCAACTTTTGAATGTTCTCAATAGCCTCTGCGACTTCAATCCCTTTCTTAGTTAGTTTTATCACCTTAATTCGCCCCCTTTTTTCAAAATCAACCAACTTAAGGACTTCTAAAGTCTGCAGTATTTTCACTGCGTGGCTATATGTGCAATCCACTTCTTTAGCCAAAACACTACCGTACCTAATCCTAGTATTCTTTTTCAAAGAAACAAGCATTAAAGCCGGTTTCCTTCTGAAAAAGATGTCAAAATTGTCTTTCATTTCTTGTTCCATCTTTCGGATATGTACTATTTAAAGTATATATCCAGACAGTGGTATCCTTTTAAATGTTTTGCAATGTATATATTCACTACACTATATTGGTGAAAATTTGATATTTTCTAATCACAATAAAATATATATAGCAATTTAATTTATTTACACTATGGGTGAAACACCAGAAGTTAATCGATCAAGAATCATAAGAAAGTTTGAAAGATTTATGGAAAGTGTTAGAAGTGATAATAATAAAAGAAATATGGCAGATAATTTAAAAGAAGAACCCAAAGTTATAGGGTATTTTACATATGACTTTGAAAATAAAACAGAAACATATACATCAACCAATAAACCACAATAAAAACTTTTATTAACAAACTTTATTCTTATTTTATATGAAGAAAGATATTTTAGGAAAAAAGAAAACAAAAATCCTCGCAATTGGAGATTTGCACGGAGACCAAAATTTAGCCAAAAGACTTGCAAAAAGAGCAAAAGATGAAAATGTTGATTTAGTTATTATTGCAGGAGATTTAACCTGGCTTGAACAATCAACAAAAAATCTCATTGGACCTTTTGTAAAAGAACACAAAGAAGTTCTTTTAATTCCGGGAAATCACGAGACTATGCCCACAATAAGAACTCTAACTGAAAGTTATCCAAAAACAAGGCACATTCATGGATATTCTGTAATGAAAAATGATATAGGAATATTTGGAGCAGGATATGAATCTTCCACAGGTCCATTTTGTCTTGAAGATGAAGAAATATTCAAAATTTTAAAAAAAGGAAATGATAATATAAAAGACTCAAAAAAGAAAATAATGGTAACTCATGCACATCCAAGAGGAAGCATAGCAGAATTTTCAGGATTTCCAGGTTCAAAAGCAGTAACAAAAGCAATAAAAGAATTCAAGCCGGACATTCTCATATCTGCGCACATTCATGAAGCTGGAGGACTACAGGAAAAAATAGGAAAAACAAGAGTTATTCATGTAGGAAGAAAGCCAGCAATATTTGAAATATAATATTCAAAAGATACATGAAAGACACATCTAAAGGAATCTCCATAGGATTAAATTATCCATATAGAGCAATAAAAATAGGAAAACAATTTGTTATATACAGAATGAGTGATGGAAAGATAATTGAAAAAATATCCTATAATAAGGTTGACATGCTAAATGAAGATAACATGATAAAAAGATTGTATGAAATAAACAATCTTGAGAAAAAAGTAGATAAAGAGATTATTGGAGAAATTGATAGCGAAAATTAACTATAAAAAGAAATTATATAATGTAAGAATTGAAATATATAAATCTCTTGAAATAGAAAATACTTCTTATAAAATATAAGACACAAAATTTATAAAAACATGAAAAACACTCTAATTCTATCAAAAATGAGAAAAAAACAAGAAAAATCAAAGGAAGAAACAGCAGCAGAAGGAAATTTCAGAGTTAACAAAACTGATTTAAAATATTCAACTGAGAAAAAAGTTAAGGAAGACTTGCCAAAAGAAAATATATTAAAGAATGTAACTGAAAAGAAAATTAAAATAAGCTCTGATGAAGTAATAAAGCAAGGTTCTATTAAAAAAAATTATAAGGAAATTCCAAGGAAAGATATTGAGAAGATTGAAGAATTTACTGTTTTAAAAAAGAAATTTAAAAAATCTGTAAGAGCAAAAGAATATTCTCACCCAGAAATAAGCTTAAGGAAAAATGGATATGAGCTTATAATAACAGAAAAGCCACAGGCAGCATTGAAAATTGCAAACGCTTTAGGCAAGGTTACACAAAAAAATTTTAATAAAATTCCATATTATGAAGTTGAAAGGGCAGGGAAAAAAATATTAGTTGCATGCGCTGTTGGACATTTATTTACTTTAAAACAAAAAAATGGAGGATATCAAATTCCTACATTTGATATATCCTGGATTCCTAATTATCTTGCAAGAAAAGGAGATTTCACAAAAAGATATTATGATACTATACTAAAACTTGCAAAAGAATCTTCCAGTATAACTGTTGCAACAGATTATGATATTGAGGGGGAAGTAATTGGTTTGAATATTATAAGATATATTTGTAATCAATCTGAAGCTTCACGTATGAAATTCTCAACACTTACAAAAGATGAACTTGAACAAGCTTATGAAAATAAATCACCACATCTCAATTGGGGACAGGCAATTGCTGGAGAAACAAGGCATTATTTAGATTGGTTTTATGGTATAAACCTTTCAAGAGCATTAATGAATGCAATAAAAACAACAGGGAAATTTAAAATAATGTCTATAGGAAGAGTTCAGGGTCCAGCTCTTAATCTTATAGTTGAAAAAGAAAGAGAAATACTTGCATTTAAATCTAAACCCTATTGGCAGGTTTTTATAACAATAAGCAACAAGAAAAATAAACTTGAATTAAAATATATAAAAGATATTTTTGATAAATCCCATTTGTATAAATTTGAAAATTTAAAAGGAAGAGAAGTTTTTGCAGAAACAATAAAAAAACAAGAGTCTCTCCCTCCGCCTTCCCCATTTAACCTTACAATCCTTCAGATGGAAGCATATAAATTTTATGGAATAACTCCTTCAAGAACATTACAAATAGCACAATCTCTTTATTTAGCAGGATTAATTTCATATCCAAGAACTTCTTCACAGAAATTGCCAGAATCAATAGGATATAAAGAAATTATAAAAAAACTCGCGAAAGAATTCAAAGCTGAAAAATTAATTACCCGTGACAAACCAATAGAAGGACCAAAGACAGACCCAGCACATCCATCAATATATCCAACTGGAAATAAACAAATTCTCTCTGGAGATGATGATAAAATTTACAAATTAATTGTAAGAAGATTCCTAAGCCTTTTTTGCGATAATGCCCTAATTGATAATAAAACTGTCAGAGCAAATGTTTATGATTTTGTATTTTCAAAAAGGGGACAATCAATAAATAAAAAATCCTGGCTTGAAATTTATCCAAGCAAATTAAAAGAAGAAGAAATACCAGACATGGAGGGAAAAGCAAATATAATTGATTCAAGAATTGAACAAAAAGAAACTCAGCCTCCGAAAAGATATTCTCCTGCTTCAATAATTTCAGAACTCGAAAAGAAAAATTTGGGAACGAAATCAACCAGATCAGCAATATTAGAAACATTGCATGACAGGGGTTATGTTGAAGGAGAGAGCATACAAGCCACCCCATTAGGAATTTCATTAATAAATACCCTTGATAAATATTCTCCAATAATTATAGATGAAAAGTTAACAAGAGAATTTGAATTGGAAATGGACAATATACAAAGAATACAAGATAAAACAAAGCAGGAAAAGAAAGAAAATGAAATAATCGAAAAAGCAAAAATAACTATTACAAAAATTTCTAAAGATTTTGAGAAAAGCCAAAATAAAATAGGGCAAGAACTTGCAGAAGCAAATACAGAATACAGAGCACAACAAAAGCTAGAAAATGCTTTAATAAAATGCCCAAAATGCGGAAAAGGGGATTTAGCAATAAATTATTCTAAAAAAACAAGAAGATTTTTTGTGAGTTGCAATGCTTATCCTGAATGCAAAACAATTTACAGTCTTCCTCCAAACGGGCAAATAAAAAAGACAGATAAGATATGTGAAGAATGCACATGGCCAATGTTGATGAGATTGGCAAAAGGAAAGAGACCTTGGACTTTCTGTTTCAATCCTCAATGCCCTACAAACAAGGCATGGGCGGATAAGAGAGAAGCTCAACAGCAAGAGAAAAAGGAAGAAAATAAAGAGGGAGAAACGAAGGAAGAATGATTAGGTTAAGTTATCTGTAACAGTTTTTTTAATTATGCTAATCAGTTGCTCAATATTTTAAATTTTATAATAATGCCCAAAGATTTTACCAAGATAATTTAACTCTCTCAAATTAACTATAGAAAGAATTATTCCCTCTTAACAAACTCCCCCAAATTCTTCTGCTCCTTCCTCTCCTTCAACAACCTGCTTTTATTAAGAATTTCTGAAAAATAGAGAATACAAATTATTAAAAACCTTATTCTATAATAAAAATTATGGCAATATTCAAAATTCCTCAAAAACATAAATGTGGAGAAATTCTTGAAGAAAGAATAGTTCCTGTAAACGAAAAGATTATGAGGTGGGAAAAAGGATATCCTATATCTTATTGCTCCAAATGTAAAATCTACAAGCTTAACGAATATGAATCAAAAGATTCCGAGATTATTGGGGATATTATTACAGAAGCACAGGCACAAACAAATCTTAAAAATCATAAATCAATTTATACCAAAAGTTATCTGGAAAAGATAGCAAAAGCGACAATTGCTCCTGCACTTTAGCTCAAAAGATGAATAAATTATCTAAAGGAATTCATTAATATTTTTTTGGGTATTCACACTCTTCAAAAGTTTACTCCTACCCAAAATATCATTTATATCAAATTTATACTTTTTATCAGAAATAAATTTAGCAGAAGTTAACATTTCTTCTTTAGATTCAAATTTCATCTTATTTTTTAATGCCTTCTTAATTGACTCTCGACATACCCAGACTCCAAGTGCAGCCCAATAACTTGGAGTTTCTATTCTTATAGCCAATACTCCTGCTTGCCTTTTTATAGAATTTAAATATTCAATAATAGCAAAACGAGAAGCATAATATCCGCCAGCAGTGTCAAAGGCATATTCTTTTCTTCCAGAATATCCTTCCATATCCGTAGATGCTTTTATTTCCTGCCCTGGATTCCACGAACTATGAGGAAGATACAATTCAAATAATTCATAACTCCAAACACTTGGAAACATCAAAAGAATATATTGATTTCCCATAAATTCTCCATAAAATAATTCATGATTTTCAATCCAGGGGTAATTTTTTACATTTTTCAAAAGCTGTTTTCCGAGTATGTCATCAGTAGCAGTTATGCTCCATCTTGTTGGAACTAATCTTCTATTTTTTTTAAGTCCCATAACTCCCACACTTAATATTTTGCTTAAAGTGTATTCATTAAAATCATTTTTATACAAAAATTCCATTGCCTCTGAAGCTTTAATATCATCATTTATAACTTTGTCAACTTTTTTGTCAACATTTAAATTTCCTGTTATTTCCACGCTTTTCAATCCCGCCCTCATCCCATGAGGTGTTAAGACTTTGTCTTTCTCTCTTCCAACTACAAGTCTATTTTTAAGTTCAATTTCTATATCCACCTGCTTTGAGGAAATTGCTATGTCTTTTGCAATATCAACAAATTTCTTGTTTAACCTTATGTCACTAACTTTTGCCTGAAATCTTGAATTAAGCAAATTATTTCTCAACCCTATAACTTCTTCTATGTTAAGATTATTTTCAGCCCAATATTTTGCATCATCATAAAGCCAAGAATTTTCATCTTTATTTAGAGGGCTTAATATACCCACATTTACAAGAGGATATTTGAGCTTAGAGCCTATAAAGACACTGGGGGGAGAAATAGAATCTACCTTGGATATATTGCTAAAATCCTTTATTTTAAAACTAGTATCTGCAATTTTTTTAATAACTTCGAACTTTATGTTTTCTGCCATAAAGAAACTAAAATAAATTAAGTTTATATTTTTATTATACTACCCTAAAGTTTCAATTTGAATTGATCTTGAAAAGGAACAAGAGATTTCTAAAGAAAAATAATTATTATAACAAAAGCATATAGTTTAGTTGTAATTTCAATGTTATTTTATTAAGCATAACAATCCTGTTTTACCATTAACTACTTCTCTGAAGATGGGCAGGGAGATAGATTGCGAATGTGTAATTT